>JGI24705J35276_12238592_pt1 | contig 28151 bp, 26 predicted proteins | sample TergutNt197P4_FD_35276 | JGI IMG/M metagenome (IMG submission 35276) | reverse complement strand
CGATTCCCAAATCGCCAGAAGCAGCTCGTCAAAATCACATCCTCGCCGCTGCTAAACGTGGGGAACAAACGTTAGAGTCACACCACTAGAACCATGCCGCTTCATCTGATCAAGCTTGCCGTTGGTTGCGATTCCGTCAAAGAGCTGAAGGGCTGGGTCGGCGAACGGATGCAGGCGCTGAAGAAGAAAGGGCTGCCGCAGCGTCACGTCCATGTCACGCGGATGACGCCCAAGCGCGTCGACGAGATCCTTGGTGGAGGCTCGCTCTACTGGGTGGTCCGCGGCGAGATTGCCGCGCGCGAGAAAATTATCGCCATCGAGCCGTTCCGCGACCGTGACGGTATCGGGCGGTGCCGAATTGTGATGCAGCCCAAGGTGATCGCGGTTTCGCCGCGCCCGATGCGCCCGTTCCAGGGTTGGCGCTATCTGACCGAAGACGCGGCCCCGCCGGATCTTAGTAAGGCGGCAGCCGGAAGCATCGCGGCCATGCCAGAGCCGCTTCGGCGCGAGCTCCGCGAACTTGGGCTACTCTAAACCGCGATATTGTCGATCAGTCGCGTCGTGCCGAGCCTCGCCGCCACCAGAATCCGCAGAGGTCCATCCTTTTTCGATGCAACTGGGGCGAGGCTCTCGGCATTGCGAATTTCGAGATAATCGAGGGTAAAGCCCGCGCCGCGGATCATGTCGGTCCCGCCGGCCATCGCCGGCTCGATGTCGTCGCCGGCCCGGATTCGGCGGGCACATTCCTTCATCGCACGATAGAGCGTGGGCGCCGCCTGGCGCTCCCCGGGAGACAGGTAGACGTTGCGCGAGGACATCGCGAGGCCGTCGCGCTCGCGCACGGTCTGCGTCCCGATCACCTTGACGCCGAGATCGAGATCCCGAGCCATCCGGGTCACGACCCGCAACTGCTGAAAATCCTTTTCGCCGAAGATCGCAAAGTCCGGACGGCACTGGGTGAACAGCTTGCCTACGATGGTGGCAACACCGCCAAAGAAATGAGGCCGGAAGCGATCTTCCAGTCCGGCCACTGCCGGTCCCTCCGGATGGATGCGGGTGGCGAAGCCTTCCGGGTACATCGTCTTGATGGAGGGTTGCCAGATCAGGTCGACCTTCTCGGCCGCAAGCTTCGCCAGATCAGCCTTCCAGGTGCGCGGGTAAGAACCGAAATCTTCCGTGGGCGCGAACTGAGTGGGGTTTACGAAGACCGAGACGACCACCTTGGTCGCGCGCTTTTTCGCCGCCCGCACCAGCGACACATGGCCGTCATGGAGCGCGCCCATGGTTGGCACAAGGGCGATCGTGGCTTTTCTCACGCGAAGATTCTCGATGGCGCGGCGCAGGGCAGGAACCGTGCGGGCGATCATTGGGCTTCGTGACATCTGGTCTCGCAGGTTGGAGGTCGGGCGAACCGCGCCCTTCCGACTTCAAGGGGCCGAGGCGAACATGGTTCGCTCGTGGGGGCGCCGGACTTTACCAAGCCGCACCCTTCGCCGCCAAGCGTTTGCGAGCGACAGAGCGCCTCAGTGAACAAACGGCTGCAATCTTTGCAGGATTGAACGCGGCTATCGCGAAGGGCGCCAGCGAATCATGATCAAGGCATACGCGAGATGATTTGAACACATCGACGCGCATTTCGCTTGACCATCAAGGCGCGCAACTTGAAGATATTTTCAGGGTGATCGCAGATGCTCGTGCAGGCTAGCCAAGGCCATTCAGGCTCGGCACATGTCGTGGTGCTGGGCAGCGAGAAAGGCGGTTCTGGTAAGTCCACTATGGCGTTGCACATTGCCGTTGCCCTCTTGAAAGCCGGCCAGCGCGTCGCCACGATCGACCTTGATTGCCGTCAGCAGAGCTTTACCCACTACATCAACAACCGCGCCGCCTGGGCTCGTCGCACTGGTCTCAATCTCGAGTTGCCGACACATCGCTGCACCAAGCTGGGCGAGACGATGCAGATCGTCGAGAACGAGAACTCGGAGTTCCTGCAGTTCTTGGCGGCGGTCAGCGAGGTCGAGCGGACGTTCGACTTCATCGTCATCGATACGCCGGGCACCGACAGCTACCTTATGCGCCTGGCGCATTCGGTTGCCGACACTCTCGTGACGCCGATCAACGATAGTTTCCTGGACTTCGACGTCCTCGGCACGGTCGACCCGGCCACCTATACGGTGATTGGCGAGAGCCACTACGCTGCGATCGTGCAGGACGCCCGCCGCAAACGTCGCCAGCTCGACGGGGCGACCATCGACTGGCTCGTCGTGCGCAATCGGGTGTCCGCGGTCGGTTCCCACAACAGGCAGTTGGTCGCCGAGGGCCTCAAGGAACTGTCGTCGCGGCTTGGGTTCCGATCGGTCGATGGTTTCGCCGAGCGGGTCGTTTTTCGCGAATTCTTCCCACGGGGGCTGACCGTACTGGACGAAGACGAAGCCACACGCCCCAACCTCGGCCACATCAGAGCGCGCGAAGAGGTGACGAACCTGGTGCGCCAGTTGAAGCTTCCATTGGACGAGCGCGGCCGTCGCCGTGCGGCGAACCGTGCAGAATGGTTCAGCCAGATCGACAAGCCGCTTGACGTCCACGACATTTTTGGGCCTGAGGCCTATTGATAAGCGGTAAAATAGTAAGGTAAATCAATGCCGGTGTTGATGCCGGATTCTTCAATTTTGACTTCCGGCCACGCGGGGCTGGCATATACTATCAGGCAACAGGGGAGAGGGACCGGAAGAGTCCTGGAAAATGGATGCAGGACCAAGAAGCCTGCGGCTGGGTACAAACATGAAGCGTGGAATTGCGGTTCTGGTTTCGGTTGGTGCGCTCCTCGTGGTGAGCTATTTCACCGCGGACAAATGGGCGATCCGGCATGAGACTGTCACGTTCTACGACCCGGCCCGCGATAACCGTCCTGTCCCCGTGGACATCGCGATTCGCCGCGACAAGGAAATGCAGGCCAATGCCGGCATGATCAAACTGCCGGTGGCAGTTCTCAATCATGGCAATACCGTCAAGAACACCGGATATTCATTCCTGGCCAACGTTTTTGCTGCGCGAGGCTACCTGGTCATCAGCCCGCAACATGATCTGCCTACCGATCCGCCCATGGTCACGAAGCCCGGTGAGCCTTATGTGGGACGCTTGGCCCAGCTTCTGCGCGGTGTGGCCAACATTCATCTGGCGCTTCAGGAAATGAAGAAGATCCAGCCGAACGCCGCGTACGACAGGGTGACCGTGGTCGGTCATTCGATGGGTGGCGACATCGCGATGTATTTTGCCAAGCAACATCCAGAAAAGACCTTGAAGGTCGTGACGCTGGACAATTTGCGGGTCCCATTCATCACTGGTGGTCAGTTCAAGATTCTGTCGTTCCGCTCCAAGGATCCGCAGTTCAAGACCGACGCTGGCGTGATCCCCAGCACTGAGGAGTGCGAAAAGGATGGTATCACCGTGGTACAGACCGGCTTCCAGCACAACGACATGCGCGACACTGGACCGGATCAAGCGAAGTCCGCGATCCAGAGCATGCTTGACAGATTCCTGAGAGATACCAACAGCGCGGTGGCGCCGGTTGACACCTCGTCAACCCCCCCCGAGTTGCTGGTGGCGCCGGCGAAGAGCTGACACATCAATTCGAGAATTCACGCCTGTTTGTTAGAGCCGCCCGGCGCCCCCGCTGTGGAGGTCTTTCCGCATTGACCACAATCGCAACACTCTCCACATAGGTTCTATCGTAATGAGCGCGCATTGATGTCCGACGAACCGACCAAACCCCGGACGGGCGATGGCAAACTGGAGCGACCAACCGGGCAGGCTGGCAGGCTGCCGGACACAAAGACGTCGACTGCGGATGATATTGCGGCCTTTGTCGCCAGGGCGCGCGCGACGTCGCCGCATGCGGCCGGTGCGAAGGGGCGGCTGGTCTTCGCGCTTGACGCCACCATGAGCCGGCAGCCCACTTGGGACATGGCCTGCGCGCTGCAGGCCGATATGTTCCGCGAGGCCGCCTCGCTCGGCAGCCTCGACATTCGCCTGGTCTACTATCGCGGCTATGGCGAATGTCGCGCCACAGGCTGGATTTCCGAAAGCGCCAAGCTGGCGGCCCTGATGGGCAAGATCGACTGCCGCGGCGGCAATACCCAGATCGGCAAGGTGCTGACGGAGGCTAGGCGCGAGGCGGTTACGTCAGGAGTGCGCGCCGTCGTGTTTGTCGGCGACGCGATGGAAGAGAACGTTGACGAACTCTGTACCAAGGCGGGCGAACTCGGCATGCTCAAGGTGCCGATATTTATATTCCAGGAAGGCCATGACGCCGTGGCCGAACAGGCGTTCCGTGAAATCGCGCGGTTGACCGGCGGCGCCTGGTGCCGGTTCGATCCGGGTGCTGCGGCGCAGCTGCGTGAATTGTTGCGGGCAGCCGCCGCCTATGCGGCCGGGGGCCGCGAGGCGTTGCTGCGCCTGTCGAAGACAGCAAGCGGCGCAGCGAAGTTGATCGGCCAGATGAAATAACTCACCAGCGCCAAAGCGTTTGGAAAACCGCTGCGCATTTTGCCGGATCATGCCCTATATATGTATGCATGCCTACGCTGATCGCTGGCGCTGTCGCCGTCATCGTCCTTTATCTGCTGCTGCAAATGCTCCGCGCGGCCAATCCGGCGGTGCTCGCACGCGCCGTCAAGATCGGCGGTGGGATCGTGGCGCTCGCGGTTGCGGCCTTCACGGGCCTGAAGGGCGAGTTGGCCGTGGCAATTCCGATTGGCATCTTCGGTGCCGGCCTGTTGGGCTGGTCGCCGTTCAGCACGTCAGGCTTCGGCAATATCGGGGGCCTGTTTGGCGGCGCCAGTAGGTCCTCGGGACAGAGTTCGCGGGTTCGCTCGCAGTTTCTCGAAATGAGACTCGATCATGACAGCGGCTCGCTCTCCGGTGAGATCATAGCCGGGCCTCTTGCCGGCCACTCGCTTCACGAGTTTGACCTGCCGCAGCTGACGGCCATGATCGCGGGATTCGACGCCGAGAGCGTGGCGCTACTTGAAAGTTATCTGGACCGCCGGTTTCCCGCTTGGCGTCAGAACGCGCACGGAAACACGGCAGGGGGGCAGCGCCGAGCGACGCCGAGCGGCAAAATGACTAACGAGGAGGCCTATCAGATCCTTGGCCTGCAGCCGGGCGCGGGACGGGATGAGATTGCGCGCGCCCACCGAACGCTTATGAAGAAATTGCATCCCGATCAGGGGGGGTCGACGTACCTCGCTGCCCGAGTAAACGAGGCCAAGGATACTCTGCTTCGTACGCATAACGGCTGACTCCGGCAACGCTACCAAATGCAACTAAACTCGCCTCCAAAAGCTTCCGTCATTCTGTTTGGCCACCTGCTGCCCGCCGTTGTCCGGCGTGGTCTGTCGAGAAAGCTTTAACGTTAATTCGTTGACGAGAGGTTGTTGCGGGAGGCGGTTTTCTCGAAAGCTTGACTTATCGCCAGAACGAAAATGCCCGCGCAAAGCGCGGGCATTTTCCAGAAAAGCGTCGATTTGAGCTGCGATCAGTTCCGGATGGTCATGCAGGAAATGGTGGCACGTTTTAGTGCGCGGCAGGCGGCTTCGGCCTGATCGCGCTCGAGCCCGGCGAAACGAGCCCGGAATATCTTGCGATTGTCCTTGCTGGTCGCCTCCTCGGTGAACGGGTCGGCCTTGTTCAGGAGCCCCCGGGCCGAGTTGCGTGCAGCCTCGATACGCTGCTGCGCTTCGCCTGCGCTGTCCAGCGCACCGACCTGGATCATCCATCCCGTATGCGTGACGGCTGGCTTGGCCGGGTTGTCTTGTTGGACGTTCTGCTGCGGCTGTGACCGTGTCGGCTCGATGGTGGCGACTGCCTGTGACCCGGAAGCGGCAGGGACGCTTGATGCGGGCAGCACACCCAGAATTCCGTGACCGGTGCCGAAGCCGGGCGGCTGCCGCGGCAGCTCGGCGCGGGCATCCTCGGGCCTGCTCAATTCGGTCTTCGTCGTTTCTGCCTTTGCGATCACGGTCCCCGATGTTTCTGCTGCAGCTTCTGTTCGGGCGGCAGGGATCGCGCTGGTGACCGGTGCCGGCTGGGAGGGGGTGGTGGCGGAAGCGACCTTGAGTGGTCCGGCCTTCACCAGGACCGTCTTCACTCTCACTGGCTTCATCGGCTCGGAAGTACCCGGGATGACCGAAAGCGGCTGGCTCTGGATGACGCCGTTCGTCAACGGTGCGGGGGGCTCGACCTTCTGCTCGACCTTGGGCTGAGCCGGCGCATTCGCGGCAGCGATTGCCGCAAACGCGCGTGAGACGACTGAAGGCGCTAAAGAGCGGGACCGCGTCTCAGTTGCGTCAGCCAAATCGACATCGGCGCCGGAGGATCCACGCTCGGTGATCGCGGCGGCCGTGCGCACGGTTCTCGCCTTTTCGAGATTCTCGGCCAGCAGGCTGCGCATCGTCGCATCGCGCGAGCCGGCGCTACGTCCTCCCAATACCACGCCGATCAGATGGCGGTTGCCGCGGCGTATCGAACTCACGAGGTTAAAGCCGGAGGCGCGGGTGTAGCCGGTTTTGATGCCGTCGATGCCCTCCATGCTGCCGAGCAGGTGATTGTGGTTGGCGATGGACCGGCCGCGGAAGGTAAACGAGGTGGTCGAAAAATAGCGATAGTAGCGGGGGAATCGCTCTTGGATTGCCCGGCCCAGCGTCGCCTGATCGCGTGCCGTCGTCACCTGGTCGTCGTCAGGAAGGCCCGAGGCATTGCGGTAGACGGTCTTGGTCATGCCAAGCGCGCGCGCCTTGCGGGTCATCATCTTGGCGAAGTCTTCTTCGTCGCCGCCGATCGCTTCGCCGATGACAACGGCGGCATCGTTCGCGGAGCGGGTCACCAAACCCTTGATGGCATCCTCGACCCTGATGGTCTGGCCTGGACGCAGGCCGAGCTTGGTCGGCGCCTGCTCGGACGCGTGCTCCGATACGGCCATCTCAGTGTCGAGCTTCATCTTGCCGGCTTCGAGACGCTCGAACAATAGATAGAGCGTCATGATCTTGGTGAGCGAAGCGGGGTGGCGGCTTGCATCCGGATTGTTGGACTGCAGGATCGCGCCGGAATTGCCGTCAACGATGATGGAAGAGAATGCCGGACTGTAGCTGCCCGACTCGCGGTGCTGAACGTGGTGCCGGGCGCGATGGTGATGATGGCGTGAGCGACGCGCCTCGGCGCTGTCTGTGGTACAGATGGCGGCCGCGGTGATCGTGAGAAGCCCGAAAACCCCAACCCGCGCCCAGTGCGCGGCAGATAAGTTTTTGCGAAGCATGAAACTCCGTCCCCGTTTACAACTTAATCATCTGTCCGTGAGGCGAAATTGTGCCCTTGGATCACATGATCTTTCCCCGCCCGAACGGCCGATCCGCAAAGCGGTAAGGCCCGGAGCGCTCTTTCCAGCTAAGTCGATGTTCCGAAGCGGCTTTTTTCAGGGCCGATCGGATGATACCCGCATTCGGGGATGAGGGTAGGCGTCGGCGGTTTCCAAAAGCTTAAGAAAACCTTGCGCGGAACCATGGGAATTTTGGACAATTATGCTGCATTTTGTGCATTGCACTAGATTCTTGATATTTTTTGTGCGGTGCACTATACTGGGTTCCAGGCAGCCGGAACTTCCGGCGCATGGCCTCCTGGGAAAGGATTTATTGATGTTCAAGATCGACGACATTCAGAACTACGGCAAAGCGCATTTTGAGAGCGCCGTCGCCTCCGTGACATCGGTGCAGAACAGCCTGGAAGCGATCGCGAGTGCCTATGGCGATTTCACCAAGAAGTCCTTCGAGGACACCAAGTCTTTTGTCGAAAAGCTCTCCGGCGTGAAGTCGCTGGACAAGGCGCTGGAAGCGCAGACCGACTTTGCCCGATCCACTTACGAGACATTCGTTGCCGAATCCCAGAAGATCACCGGCCTTTACACTGACCTTGCCAAGCAGGTGTTCAAGCCGGTCGAGGCGATGGTTGCTAAGTTTGCGCCGGTGCCCACCCACTAAGACTTTCCTGGCTTCTCCAAACAAAAAGCCCGGCTGGTTCAGCCGGGCTTTTTCTTATTCGCTGCAATTCAGGCTTGCTGTCGCCAGTCCTAATTCGCGAGGCGCAGCGGTGCGAGCTGGTTTCCGATGTCCTTGAATGTGCCGGCGATATCGGCGGAATTTGTCAGCCTGAAGAAAAATGGGCCGGGTTGGGACAGGGTGGGTGTGGTTGCGCAATATGTGAGCACGGACTGCGTCGCGGCGCCGTCGGTGGCCACCTGGATTGCGTAGATCGTGTACATCGGCCTGTTGGTTTTGGGATCAATCTCCCCCTTAATGCTATCGCAAAGCTTTTTCTGGCGCGTGTCGATCGAGCTTTGAGTGCTGTACCATCGGTTCTCGGTATTCGCGCCGTCCGTCAGCAGGATGATGATCCTGTTGTAGGTGTAACGCGGATCTTCGTCGGGAGCGGGAAACGGGCTGTTCTCCGTCACCAGCGTCTGCATCCCCCAATCCAGGCCGATAGACTGGTTCGTGTTGCCTGTTGGCTTCATCGTGTTGACGAAGTCCTTGAGCGCTTGCTTTTCCGCGGCGGTGCCCACATCCTTCACGCCAACCACCTCCTGGAGTTTCGTTGAGGCATTGGGGCCGCAATACAGCCCACCCCCTTGGTGATCCTGAATGGCCGGGAAGCGGCTCGACGCCGACGGCGGAGTCTGCGTAGCCGCATCTGCCACCGTTGTGTCGTAGGTCGCCGCGTTCGAGTCGTAGGGCTGGTCGCGGTCGGTGACGCAATTGGTCCAGGTGCTCAAGGGATTGGTCGATTGCCCCTGGTAGTCGTTAGGGACGAGGTACTGTTTGGCGGCATTGGAATTCCACTGATAGTCGGGATAGTTCGCATCGCCGGGAGGAACGGAGGAAAAGCCGACAATCGAGCTGACCCGAGGCTGGTTCAAATTGTGGGCAGTGTCATTTGGTCCAGGCTGTGTCCAATTGTGGGCATATAGCGGCCCCTTGCAGGACTTGCTGCTTCCGCTGCCGCTGCAGGTACAATTTGAGCTTGTTGCACAAGCGCAGGAACTGTCCCCCGAACAGAAGGTATCTATCTTGGCGGAGCCGTCGCTGTTCTTGACCGGTTCGCTCGTCCAACAACCATTGTAATAGGCGTTAAAGAAGCTGTCGACGCTTGGGCAAATATAGCCGCTGTAGGTCCCACTTGACGGAATAGAGGTGGCGTTAGAACTGCCGTTTGCGGGGCCGGTTGTGCACTTGAAATTGCCGCTGAAAGGACATGCTGCCCCCGGTCCTATGTTATGCCAATTCTTCGGAAGAGCTGGTTTGGTGCCCCCGTTGCCATAGGCCCCGTAGCTTAGTGCATGCTGATCTGTCGGTGGGGCAAGCCAGTCTGTCCAGTCAAGCCAGTCCGCGCTGTAGTTGAAATTGCTGTCGTTGTTGGCTTTGACCTGGACGGTCCTTGCAAATGGAACGACGGAGACGAGAACGTCGCCCGGCTGAGTCGAAAGACCGGCGAGTTGGTCGATGAAGCCGCCGTTTCCATTGACCGCGGATATCAGTGCGGTGATCTTGCCGCTGCTGGACATAGATCCCGTGTTGTCGAGCACCAGTGAGACGCGCAGCCTCGACTGGCCCCAGGCCGTGGTGGTGCTGGCGCCGAAGCTCAGCGTCGAGAAACCGAAGATCTTCATGAAGTCGGTCGAGATCTGACCGGAACCTTGGAGCTCGATGGTAGAGCCAAGGTTTCCGTTCTCTGGCGTAGAGTTGTTTGCCGTAAAGACTGCGTTGATCGTTACGTTTTGAGCCTCAGGGTAGACGTAGAGCGCATGGAAATAGGTCTGCGCAGCCGCATTGATCTGGCTCTCCGTGATCTTGCCGCTCGCCAGGTCCTTGGAAACCATCAACGCCGTGGAGTCGATCGCCGACTGCATCGCCGTGCGTGCGGCATTGAAACGGCTATAGTCGATTGCCGAGCCGATAAAGGCAAAGAGGGGGAGCGCCGAGAGAGCGAAGATCATGGCAACGTTGCCGTCCTTGGCTCCGACGAACCGATTTGTGGCCTGGCGTACATATTGGAGGATGGACGTGATGGGCATTGCGGTCACCGAGTCTGGGTTATGCCCGCATTTCAGCTCCTCGGGCTGAACACGCGGTAAAAAGGTTCTTTGAAAATCGGGTCAACAGCCAAGCAAAGCGGACGTTGGCGGCTTAAGAAGCGCGCTATCGTCAACAGGTGCCAAACGGGTATCGGCTTGGCTTTGTCAAACGGGTAAGGATCGATTAACCTTGGTCCTGATCGCGCGGACTGGACTCGGACCGTTGCGGCCGTATCGGACCAACCTTTCCGTGCTTGCGGCGGGCCGTAGGGCAGCCCATATTCCCAGTGCCGATCCGGATTAATCCGGATCGGGCGGGAGCGGTGACCCTTAAGCCAGCGCGCCTTGGGATGCTCCGCAGGCGCGGCAGCGCCGCGGGCCGCTATCTGCTTCCGTGGGAATTTGAATGCCTGTATGCAGCAACCATCTACCAAGCCTCGACCTGACAGCCGCCATGGCCCTCGATCCCCGCATGAGCAACGACGACAACCGCCCCGGGGCCGCCGGAGCGCCGAGCACCTCGGTCATCACCAAGGTCAAGCCGAAGACCAAACGGCCCAATCTCTACCGGGTGCTGATCCTGAATGATGACTACACGCCAATGGAGTTCGTTGTTCACGTGCTGGAGAAGTTCTTCAACAAGGACATCGAGGCTGCGACCAATATCATGCTGCACGTCCATCACCACGGGATCGGCGAGTGCGGCGTGTTCACCTACGAGATCGCCGAGACCAAGGTGACGCAGGTAATGGATTTTGCACGTAAGCATCAGCACCCCCTGCAATGCGTGATGGAAAAGAAGTAGCTGCGCTTCTGGTCAGCCGTTATTGCCCTCTGGCGACCCGAAGCACGCGCGAAGGCTGGCGAGGGGTGCCCGCGCCCGGATTTCGCCCGAATCCAACCGGGCCATCAAAAATGCCGAGGGCGCGTACGAGACACGGAACCAGCCTTTCGCCACGATCTTGCATAACTATATGTGACCAAGGTTGTTGTTGCCTGACCGGGCAACGGCGATCATGATGCCGGGGGCCACAGAGGATCGAATGCCGACTTTTTCCCAGAGCCTAGAACAATCTCTGCATCGCGCGCTGGCGATTGCAAACGAGCGTCATCACCAATACGCGACGCTTGAGCATCTCTTGCTGTCGCTGATCGATGACTCGGATGCGGCTGCGGTGATGCGCGCATGCAGCGTCGATCTGGACAAGCTGCGCACGAGCCTGGTCAACTATCTCGAAACAGAATTCGAAAATCTCGTCACCGACGGCGCCGACGACGCCAAGCCGACGGCGGGATTTCAGCGCGTGATTCAACGCGCGGTAATCCATGTACAGTCTTCCGGCCGCGAGGAGGTGACCGGCGCCAACGTTCTGATCGCCATCTTCGCCGAGCGTGAGAGCCATGCCGCTTACTTCCTGCAAGAGCAGGACATGACGCGCTACGACGCGGTCAACTACATCAGCCACGGCATCGCCAAGCGGCCCGGAGTCTCCGAGGCACGCCCCGTGCGCGGTGTTGATGAGGAGACCGAGAGCAAGAGCAACGAGGATTCCAAGAAGAAGGGTGAGGCGCTGGAGACCTATTGCGTCAACCTCAACAAGAAGGCGCGTGACGGCAAGATCGATCCGGTGATCGGGCGCAACTCCGAAATCAACCGGGCCATCCAGGTGCTGTGCCGGAGGCAGAAGAATAACCCGCTGTTCGTCGGCGAGGCCGGTGTCGGCAAGACCGCGATCGCGGAGGGATTGGCCAAGCGCATCGTCGACGACGAGGTGCCGGAAGTCCTGGCTGCCGCCACCGTGTTCTCCCTCGACATGGGCACGCTTTTGGCGGGAACGCGCTATCGCGGTGACTTCGAGGAGCGCTTGAAGCAGGTGCTGAAGGAACTGGAGGCGCATCCGAGCGCCATTCTGTTTATCGACGAGATCCATACCGTGATCGGAGCCGGGGCGACCTCCGGCGGCGCGATGGACGCGTCCAACCTGCTGAAGCCGGCACTGGCTTCCGGCACGATCCGCTGCATGGGTTCAACGACGTACAAGGAATATCGTCAGCACTTCGAGAAGGACCGCGCGCTGGTACGGCGCTTCCAGAAGATCGACATCAACGAACCGACGGTCGAGGATGCGATCGCGATCCTGAAAGGCCTGAAGCCCTATTTCGAGGACTACCATCGGTTGAAATACACCAACGAGGCGATCGAAGCGGCGGTGCAACTGTCCTCGCGCTATATCCATGACCGCAAGCTCCCGGACAAGGCGATCGATGTGATCGACGAGTCGGGCGCGGCGCAGATGCTGGTCGCGGAGAACAAGCGGAAGAAGACGATCGGCATCAAGGAGATCGAGACCACGATCGCTTCAATGGCGCGGATCCCGCCCAAAGCCGTGTCAAAGGATGATGCCGAGGTGCTCAAGCATCTCGACCAGACCCTGAAGCGCGTGGTGTTCGGCCAGGACAAGGCGATCGAGTCGCTGGCGGCGTCGATCAAGCTTGCCCGCGCGGGCCTGCGCGAGCCGGAGAAGCCGATCGGTTGCTACCTGTTCTCGGGTCCCACCGGCGTCGGCAAGACCGAGGTGGCGAAACAGCTCGCCGCCTGCCTGGGCGTGGAACTGCTGCGCTTCGACATGTCGGAATATATGGAACGACATACCGTGTCGCGCCTGATCGGTGCGCCTCCGGGCTATGTCGGCTTCGATCAGGGCGGCCTGCTCACCGACGGCGTTGACCAGCATCCGCATTGCGTGGTGCTGCTTGACGAGATCGAGAAGGCGCATCCCGATCTCTACAACGTCCTGCTGCAAATCATGGATCACGGCACGCTCACCGACCATAACGGCAAGCAGATCAACTTCCGCAACGTGATCCTGATCATGACCACGAACGCCGGCGCGGCCGATCTTGCACGGCAGGCATTCGGCTTTACCCGCTCCAAGCGGGAAGGTGACGACCATGAGGCGATCAGCCGGCAGTTTGCGCCGGAGTTCCGCAACCGCCTCGATGCCATCGTCTCCTTCGCCCATCTTAATGCCGATGTAATCGGCATGGTGGTGGAAAAGTTCGTGCTCCAGCTTGAGGCTCAGCTCGGCGACCGCGATGTGACAATCGAGCTGTCCGAGTCCGCCAAGGCCTGGCTGATCCGGCACGGCTATGATGAGCAGATGGGTGCGCGGCCAATGGCGCGCGTGATCCAGGAGCATATCAAGAAGCCGCTAGCCGACGAGGTGCTGTTCGGCAAGCTGAAGGGCGGTGGCCACGTTCGCGTCGTGCTGGTCAAGGACGAGGCGGATCCCGCGCAGGAGCAGGAGAAGATCGGCTTCGAATTCGTCGAGGGGCCGGTCACGCCCAAGCCGGAAAAACTGCCCGGTGCCCGCAAGCGTCCGCAGCCGCGCAAGCCCAAATCGGGTGGGCCAAAGGATTCGCCCTCCAAGGGGCCGCTGGTCAAGGCTTGATCAGAAAGCGCCGGGAAAAACAACTGAGAACGAGAAGGCCGGCGCTCAAGCGCTGGCCTTCTCGTTGATGCGATGCGATCGGTCGGCAGCAGCCTGGGCCAGGAACGTTCCGTTGGGCTTCAATCGCCCTTCATGCGCTGGTCGTCCAGAACCCGTACTTGTTCGGCACCGCGCGCTCCGGCCGGCGAGAGCCGCAACATGCTCAGGACTGCTCCGCAGAGAGAAAAGCCGACACCCGCCAGCAACGCGACCCGGGTCCCTTCGTTGGGAAAGCGGCCAAGGAACAGCGCGACCAGCGCGGCTCCGGTGGTTTGTCCCAACAGCCGGGCCGTCCCCAGCATGCCGCTGGCACCGCCGGTACGCTCGCGCGGTGCGGCCGCGATCATGGTACGGTTGTTGGGTGTCTGGAACAGGCCGAAGCCGAGGCCCGAGAGCGCCATGCGCCACATCACGTCAAGCGACGAGGGGTCGGCGGGCAGGAATGCCAGCAAGCCAAGCCCGGCCGCAAGCAGTAGCAGCCCGATCCCGCCGAGCAGGCCGGCCGGATAATACTCGACGAGGCGGCCAGCAAGCGGTGCAGCAATCGCGACCATGATCGGCCAGGGCGTGATCAACAAGCCCATATGCACAGCCGAGTAGCCGAAGTGGCTTTGCAGGTAGAATGGGATGGCGACGAAGGCCAGTGCCTGTGCGCAAAACGAGGCGATCGAGGTCGCGATCGAGAGTGCGAATATGGGAATTCGCAACAGGTCGATCGGCAGCAGCGGCGAAGTCATGTGCGTCTCGCGATAGACGAGCAGCGCGCCGGCGACTGCTGCAATGCCGAATTCGGTCAAGCAGACCAGAAGCGACTCGCCATGGCCGACGCTGTCGATCGCGAAGATGCCGACGCCGAATGTGATGGCGCTCAGGCACGCGCTTTGCCAATCGAACGAATGGCTGGCTGGTTTGGTGTGCGGAAGATTGCGCCAGCCGAGCGCAAGCGCCGCCGCACCGATCGGAATGTTGATGAAGAAGAGATAGGGCCAGCTTCCGATTGTCAAAATGCCCGCAGCAAGCGTCGGCCCGGTCGCCGCGGAGGTTGCGACAACGAGGGCGTTGAGGCCGATGCCGCGGCCGAGCAGGGCGCGCGGGTAGATGAAGCGTATCAGCGCGGTGTTGACGCTCATGATGCCGGCCGCGCCAAATCCCTGGATGACGCGCGCCACCGTCAACAGCGTGAGCGAGTGCGACAATGTGCAAAAGACCGAGGCGAGAGTGAAGAGCAGGAGCCCGGCCAGATAGACGCGGCGATAGCCGACGATCTCGCCGAGCGAAGCCAGCGGCAGCATCGAAATCGTGATTGCAAGCTGGTAGCCGCTGACGACCCAGATCGAGAGGGCCGGGCTCGCGCCGAGGTCGGCAGCGATGGTGGGCAGTGCCACATTGATGATGGCACTACTGACGACAGCCATGGCGAGACCGAGCAGGATCGTGAGGATGGCCCGATTTCGGTGTGGTTGCGGCAGGCCGTCGGCGTGCTCGATGATGGCTGGTGACATGGTTCAATTCTGCGTGTGATGCGCTGCCTGCGTGCGATGCATCACGCGGCGCTCTCGCGAATACCCTTTGCAACCTCTTTCTGTGCGTCGAACTCGCGCCTGAGGCGCGCCAAATCTTCGCCGCTGAGCATTGCGATATTGGCGTAGTCGCGCTTCCAGGCGGGATTATCGCTCCAGCGCAGGGGTGACTGCACCGTAGTCTGCGGTCCGGGCGCCTGCTCGAGCACGCGCAATGCCAGCTCAAGCGTGAAGGCCTGCGAGGTCAGGTCGTGCGGCTTGCCGGCGGAGTTGCCCAGCGGAAAATCGCTGAACAGGAAGCGCGGCACGGCGGCGTGCTCGACGATGTCCTTGGCGCAGCCCATCACGACAGTTGGGATTCCGTTTGCCTCCAGATGTCGTGCCACCAGGCTGACGGTCTGGTGACACACCGGGCAGTTCGGTACCAGCGCCGCGGCGTCGACGCCGTCGGCGCGGCAGCGGTCCAGAATCTCGGGCGCGTCCGTCTCGATGGTGACGCGGTGGCTCCGGTTGGTTGGCGCGCCAAAGAAGCGTGGCGCGACTTCTCCAATGCGACCCTCGCGCGCGAGCCGCAACATTTGCGACAGCGGGAACCAAGTGCCGCTATCCTCAGCGGTTGTGTGCACGCGGTCATAACCGATGTGGGAGATGCGCAAGTCGTGTGTCTTCGTGGTGTCGCCGTCATAGACTTTATAAAATTTGGCGCCGCCATTATATTTGGCGCCTGGACCCTGATCGCCCTTGTCCGGATCGAAGGGAGCGGCGGTGGTGATGAGGGTGACGCGGGACTGCTTGAGCGGCTTGCTCAGCGGCTGGAACGGCGCCGCAACATAATGAGCCCAGCGATAGGGCGTCGTGTAGCCGATTGCCGCATAGTATTCGCGGGTACGTGACATATAGGGAATTGGTGAGTCATCATCGGGTGCGAAGCCGAGTTGCTCGTCTGACAGTCCGGACATGCCTTGCGCTCCCAGAAAGGCGCCACGATTGGCGCATAGCTAGACAGCCCGCCTTCGCTGTCAAGCGATTTGCCCGACGAGAAATAGCATTGCAGACCCGTGTCGCTATGCGTGCTGCGCTTTGCGTGATCGCTGCAATGCTGCTCTTGCCAGGGCGGGGCTGGGCGGATGACGCACTGCCGCCGACCAACGTGGCGCCGCCGAGCGTCGAAGGGCCCGCTACGGTTCCGGCCAAACCAGACACCAAACCGGATGATACTGCGCGCGAGAGCGAAACGCGCGAGGCGATCTGCCTGATGATCGAGTCGGCGGCGCGAGCCTCCAACCTGCCGCTGGAATTTTTTGCGCGCGTGATCTGGCAGGAAAGCCGGTTTCAGTCCGACGCGGTCGGCCCGGTGACCCGCAGCGGTCAGCGCGCGCAGGGCATCGCGCAATTCATGCCGGGCACTGCCAGCGAGCGGAGGCTGCTCGATCCGTTCGATCCCGTGCAGGCGTTGCCGAAATCGGCCGAGTTTCTCGATGAGCTGCGCAATCAGTTCGGCAATCTAGGGCTCGCCGCGGCGGCCTACAATGCTGGTCCACGCCGTATACAGGAATGGCTGGATGGTACGGGAGGGATGCCGCAGGAAACGCGCAACTACGTTGTCGCGATCACCGGTTCGAGCGTCGATGACTGGGCTGCGGCCGGCAGGAACGGCAAGATGCCGCCGAGTTCGCCGTCGACGAGCTGCCACGATCTGATGGCGCTGTTGACGCGCGCACCCAATCCGTTCGTCACCCAGCTCGAGGAGCATGTGAAGCTTGCCGCTGCCAAAGTGTGGGGCGTACAGCTCGCCGCAGGATTCGACCGCAACAAGGCGCTCGCGATGTATGCCCGCGCCATCAAGGGGCTGCAGAGCGTGATCGGCGATCGCGACCCGAGCCTGCTCGGTTCGGTGATGCGCAGCCGCGGCACGCGCACCTTCTATCAGGTGCGGATCGGCGCCGACACGCGCGGAGAGGCGGACGGTCTCTGCAACCGGATACGCCGCGTCGGCGGCGCCTGTTTCGTGCTGCGCAACAGAGGCGTGCGCGGGTAGGGGATCACAGGCAAATTGCCAAGCTTGTAAGTGACAGCTAATCCTTTGCGCCAAAGCAGCAACGGAAGATCAGGTAATGTCTCGATTGCATTGGATCACTATCCGCGCCTCAGGACGTTTGGCGATCATGGCGCGACCGCGCGCCGATGACTGGCTGGAAGCAGAAGTAGACGCATGGAAGTCTGCAGGCGTTGATCAGGTGGTAAGCCTTCTTGAACGGGAGGAGGTGTCAGAACTCGGGCTGCAAGCCGAACCGGACGCGTGCCGTGGACGAGGTATTGCCTTTCTGTCGTTTCCGATTCCAGATCGTGGAGTTCCTGACGTCCGGGAAGCGCGGCATGTCGCCTCGACGTTGGCACTCGACATCACCAATGGTCGTTCGGTAGCGATCCACTGCAGGGCTGGAATCGGTCGCGCATCTCTAATGGCTGGGTGCGTGTTGGTCTGTTCAGGACTGGAGGCCTGTGAAGCGCTTGAGTTGATCAGAGATGCGCGTGGCTTGCCTGTGCCAGATACCGAGGAACAGCGCGATTGGTTGCTTGCATTTGGTCAATCCTGATGAGGTCGAATCTGGACCAATCCTTGACCATTATGATGAGGGGCTTGCGTGGTCGTCTCGGTGGTGGGGGTGCTACACGGGGGGCGCGCGGTTATAAAGCGCTTCTCTGATCATGTGTGGCTTTGCGCCTGCGCAAAAAGTGCTGCAACAAGAGCGCGGTCGATGAAGCGCACGCGCCTGCCAAAAACCAGGGAACGATGGATAGAAGAGACCACGCGGCATACTGATCCAAATCGCTGTCTCCAACCAGCGCCGGGATCCAATAGAGCCAGTAAGCGATAGCGAATGAGATGAGAAAAACAAGCAGCCATGCAAGTTTTCCCTGCCAAAAGATGCCTATGATGAAAGCGGCAACTGCCGCGATGGCGACAACTAAGGCAGTGCGGATCATGTCTGGATCGGAATAGAAAAATTGAGCGAGAGCGAATGACATGAGTAATACAAGCGACCATGCGAGTCTTTCGCGCCAAACAGGCGTCAAGACGCCAATGGCGAAAGCAACAGCTGCCACTATGGTAGCTGCTAAAGCAGTATCGGTTGCCAATGCCGGGAGCAAATCGAGATAGCGAGCGGTAGCTGATGAGATGAGAACAAGGAACCATACTAGTTTTTGGCGCCGAATAGGCATCGGCTTTGTTGAGCGCCACGGCGATTCAGCCTCGCCGAGCGCGACGCAGCCTATAATGAAAGAAACTACTGTCACTATGGCGGCGACTGAAACAATAAAAAAAGAAAAAACGGCTGCCATGTCCGACTTCGTCAAATCTCTATCGCTTGAAACTTGCATGGATGGTGTAGCCGAGCGGGCCGGCCTGCAGCAAGCCGCTTGCGGCAGCGCGCCGATGGGCTAGACTCGATTTGATTTACACAAGGACAAAGAGCATGGCTGGAGAAGACGAACTCCGTGAGGGCGAACTTGCGATCGAGTTGCCGCCGGCAAAGGATGCCGGTCTCATCTTTATCGGTCGCATCCACACGCCCTGGACCTCGCGCCTGGAGACGCCGCGACAGGGGCGCCATGATGGGCCGGTGTGCCGGCTCGAAATCTTTCAGCCGTTCGTGCTGGCGATGAGGGACATCGAACTCTACGGCTATCTTGAGGTGCTGTATTGGCTGGACCGGTCGCGCCGCGATCTTGTCCTGCAAGGCCGGAAAAACAACCCGACGATCTGCGGAACATTCTCGCTGCGCTCGCCCGTGCGGCCCAATCCGATCGGCACCTCCACCGTCAAGCTGGTTGGGGTCGAGGGAAATACGATCCTGGTGCGCGGGCTTGACTGTCTCGACGGCACGCCGCTACTCGACATCAAGCCCGATCGCTGCGAGTTCAAGTCGCCGGCCGAGTTGCAGCCGGGAGATGTCAAGGCGGAGTGATTCCGCTTCATTCTTCGTTAGCGATTCCGCTTCCTCACGCTTCGTCGTCATTCCGGGGCGCTCCATCGGGTCCGCGCAACGCGCGGCCCGATGGGGCGAGCCCGGAATCCATAACCACGACCGCCTGTTGGTGAAATCACCCTGCAACGTGCGGCGGACCGTGTTTCGCTTGCCGGGTATAGGCAGGTTGCGCCGTTTCTTCTGCCTGTGGGTATAGATTCCGGGCTCGCTTCGCTCTGCTCCGCGCCCCGGAATGACGAGAGGGGTATCGTTGATGTGTGAAGACCATGGCCGACGCAGCGCGTGAACTTCAAAGGCTTTGCAGCGCCGCGATCAGCTTGACCGCGTTTTCTTCCAGCATCGTGACGTCTTCTTTGCGGCTTGCCGGCGGCAGCAGCGCGATGCCGTCATGGCGCGGCAGGACGTGCATGTGCAAGTGAAACACGACCTGGCCGCCGGCCGGTTCGCTGAACTGCTGCACGGTGATGCCGTCGGCGTTGAACGCCTTCATGGCGGCGGCGGCAATCTTGTGTGCGCCGCGCGCGACATGGGCATAGTCCTCAGGCTTGATATCAAGGATGTTGCGGGCAGGGGCCTTGGGGATGACGAGCGTGTGTCCGGGCGAGCGCGGCATGATGTCAAGGAAGGCGAACACATGCTCGTTCTCGTAGACCTTGTGGCAGGGCAGTTCGCCGCGCAGGATCTTGGCAAAGATGTTGTTGGGGTCGTAGTTGGTCATGGCGGCCGCTCCCGAAGAATTCATCACGCGTCAACAGTATTACGTTTCTGATGCGTATTTCATCGGACGCCATCCCGCAACGTGCAATTGCGCATTGCGGGGCCGTCGGGTCAAAGCGGGTACCGCATGAGTGGCTTATAGGCGCTGGGAAGGAGCCGCCGCGGTCTTTGCCTTGTCTATCCATGGCCGCAAAGAAGGAGCAATCGAGAGCGCCTCGGCCGCAAGGAACTGCAATAGCCGCTTCTCCGCCGATGATAGCTCGCCTTCGCGCGTCAGGTGCGCGATGATCCAAGCGGCCTCAGAATCGGTGATCTTTTCGCTTTCCTTGCGCAAGGCTCTGTCGCCGGCATTTTGCCGGGCCATGTCGGCCTCATAGTCCTCGTCCATCGACGCGAAAGCGTCGAAGGACTTCGATGGCCCTCGGAACGGTTGCAGCAAAAGACCAAAGATGTCCTTTTTCTCTTCGCTCCGGGATTCAAATTGCAACGTTCGCGACAAAAAGCTTTTCAAGTCCTCTTTCCCGTCGAGCCACTTTTCAAAGTGAAGCGCCTCAGACGCATCGGGAACGTGAGGACTGATCGCCAGAAGATGGTTGCCGATCGCGCGCGCGAACAGATCATCGAATGCGGGATCAGCTTGCGATGTGGCGTGAGCGATTTCGAAGAGGACTTCCGCTTCTTCACGCGTCACATGATCAGGAGTTCCGGTTTTGGCCGCGTACAGCACCGCACGAAGCGCCTCGACGTCCGTCTTGGTCACGACGCCCGCAGGGTGATCTTCGACGCTGATCACGCCGCGCCGGCCTTCGATGATCGCAGTCTTGATCTCGCGCAAGGCGAATGTCGAGAGTGATGTCGGAACGCCAAGCGCGTGCGTCATCACGTCGATCAGCATCGCAAATTCGGCCCTTGAACAGATGCCGCCGTTATCTGCGAGTTTCGCTGTGAGCCAATCGGCTTTTTGCTGTGGAATATAATCGGGAGGGTCGTTCTGGTGAACGACGTAGTCAGTCAGCGCTTCGCTAAAGAGGGTTGTCCATTCAGGGCAGGGTTGGCATCCTGCCTTTTGCGCGATGCCGAAGACCAGATCCATGTCTGATGTCGTCAACAGGTCGTGGCAGTATATGGCTCTGCGTACCTGCAGCACGGTTTCGGGGGCGATGCTCCCGTCATCTCGCAGGTCGATGGTGGAGACGGGATCATCCGGGCTGGGCATGACTCGACCTTTTGATTTTTTATCTGCTTGGGAGCTTCGATCTATCAAGCCAGATTTGCCTAAAGAATCCGTAAGTGTTTGGCGGTCTGAAATCGGCAGATCCATGAAAAAGCGAGTATTTGCGATCAGCTCAGTTGCGAGATGAACCGCGGATTTGCGCGAACCGATTAATGAGTGATGAAGTTAATCCGTGAACTCTCTACCGCCTGAAGGCGGCGTCGTAAGACGACCCAAAGCCGGGCCGTCCGCCGCAAGGAGCCTATTCCGCGTCCTTTCGGAAAGGCCCCAGTTCGGCAAGTTCGCGGCCGGCTTCCGCCACATAGGCGCGCTCGCGCTTGAGGTAATCGCCGATCGCGCGGCGCAGCCCTGGGTCGGTAATGAAATGGGCGGAATAGGTGGTTTGCGGCAGGTAGCCGCGTGCGATCTTGTGCTCGCCCTGCGCGCCGGCCTCGACCGCCATGAGTCGGTGCTTTATCGCAAACTCGATCGCCTGGTAGTAGCAGACCTCGAAATGCAGGAAGGGATAGTGCTCGACCGCGCCCCAGTTGCGGCCGAACAGCGTATTGGAGCCGATGAAGTTGATAGCGCCGGCGATCCAGCGATTGTTGCGGCGGGCCATCACCAACAGCACGTCCTTCGCCATGCTTTCCCCGATCAGCGAGAAGAATTCGCGCGTGAGATAGGGGCGGCCCCATTTGCGCGAGCCGGTCTCCATATAGAAATCGAAGAAGGCATCCCACACCTGCTCGGTAAGGTCGTTATCGGTGAGCCAGTGGATGGTGATGCCGTCTGCAAGCGCATCGCGCCGCTCGCGCTTGATCGACTTGCGATGGCGCGAGTTCAGCGTCGCGAGGAAGTCGTCGAAGCTGGCAAAACCCTGGTTGCGCCAATGAAACTGCTGATCTGTCCGCTGCAGGAATTCGTGCTGTGCCAGAAGGCGCCATTCTGCTTCGCGTGCGAAGGTGACATGGATCGAAGACGCTTTGCTGACCCCACAGAGCGCGATCAGCCCGCTTGCGAGTGCCGAAGCGATGGCTTCGCGATCGAGCCCGTCACGGACGAGCAGGCGGGGGCCGGTTGCCGGCGTGAAGGGAACAGAGACCTGCAGCTTCGGATAATAACGTCCGCCAGCCCGCTCATAGGCTTCAGCCCAGCCGCGGTCGAAGACATATTCACCCCGCGAATGTGATTTCAGATAGCAGGGCACGACACCGACGATCTTGTCGCTGACCCTGGCAATGAGATGCCGAGGACCCCAGCCGGTGCGTGCAGTCGCTGAACCGGAATCTTCAAGGGCCGTCAGAAATGCGTGTGAAACAAATGGGTTATAGGCCGGCTTCGAGTGATCTGAGGAAGCGGTTGTTTCAACCCCGTTGGAGGTTTCCTCCGGATTGGCACAGGCATTCCAGTCCTCAGCCGGAATGCTGCTGATGGAGGGTACGGCCTCCAGCGTGATTTCAGATGATGCCATTGCGTGTCTTGAACAACCCTCCCTGGAACATCGTTCCTCACCGCGGCGACTTCAAGGGTTGGACGATCAAGCTTCGGGCACGAATCCCTCGAAAATGATCTGGTCGGCATAGCGGGCGGCGCGTTCGCGCTGCTCTTTCGTGCGCACCGTCCAGGTCAGGAGCGGACAGCCGAAAACGTTGCGTGCGATCCAGGGTGCGGGCGCCGGCAACTCGTTTACCCAAAAGGCCACGAAATGTGGTTGCGTGTGGAAGCCATGGCGCAGGAACAGCATCTTGTCACGCTGCTCTTTCGTCAATTTGCTCCAATAGTCGTCGTCATACGTCCGTTGCGCGACGATGCCGCGCGGACGTGAGGGGAGCAATTCGCGCAGCGCCAGCACCTGGTCCGGATCAAAGGACATGCCGACCGCCGGGCCGTCATAGGACGCCAGCACCTCCGCCATGCGTTTCACCAGCCTGCGGTCACCGTCGAAATGGCTTTTGACCTCGATCACGAGTGGGACGCGGCCGGCAACCAGGCTCAGGAGGTCGCCGAGCGACATCATCTGCTCGGGCGTGTCCTTGAACTTGACCTTCTTGAGCTCGGTGGCCGTCATTTCGATCAAGAGCCCGCTGCCCTCGGTGAGGCGGCCCAACCCGTCGTCATGATGCACCATCGCCTCGCCATCGGCGGTGAGCTGGATATCGACCTCGATCGAGAAGTTGCCCGCGATTGCGGCCTTTACCGCGCCGGGCATGCTCTCGACGAGGCCGCGGTCGCGGTTGTGCAGGCCGCGATGGGCAACCGGCCGCGCCGTCAGCCAATGCGGTGCGCGCACGTTCTTGCGCCTTTCGTCAGGAGACCTCGAACAGGCCTTCGACTTCCACTGCGGCATCCGCGGGCAGGGAAGCCGCGCCCACTGTGGTGCGCGAGTGCCGCCCCTTGTCGCCGAACGCCGCCACCATCAGGTCGGAGGCGCCATTGAGCACTTTCGGGCCGTCGACGAAATCGGGCGCCGAGTTGACGAACCCGCCGAGCCGGACCACGCGTACGACCTTGTCGAGGTCGCCGAGCGCGGCCTTGACCTGCGCCAGCAGGTTAATGGCGCAGCCACGGGCGGCCTCCGTTCCCTGTTCCATGGTGACGCCCGCGCCAAGCTTGCCCTTGGCAATCAGCTTGCCTTGCCCGTCGAAGCAGGTCTGGCCCGACACGAACAGGAGATTGCCGGTACGAACGAACCCTACATAGTTCGCCATGGGAGCAACCGGCGCGTGCAAGACGATGCCCTGCGCTGCCAGTTTCTGCTCGACTGTACCCGCCATGTTTTTTTCCCCGACTTGGTTAAGACAAATCCGGCCCCAAACGGACCGCCTTCGTGCCTGTTTCGCCGATTGCGTGCCTACATGCAAGGGAACACGGTGCCGCGGCGGAGGTTCAGGTTGTCTGCATTTTCCAAGGCAGAACAGGTGGTTCGATGGGAATTTCGCAACTTTCTGTGAAGCGGCCGTAGTTGCGACGCAAAGCAACGGTCATTAAAGCAAAGGTCATTAAGGTAGTGAATCTTTTCTCCAAGGATCGGACATGGCGCAAGGTTTCCGGATTTCGCTGGGTGTGATGATGCTCGGCATGGTCGCGTTTGGGACGGACACGGCGGCGAGTGCGGCGGCAAGCGGTCCCTTCCTGTCGCACCAGGCCCTTTACAATCTGAGTTTGCTGAAATCGCGCAGCAACTCCATCAACAGCGCGCGTGGACGCATCCTCTACCAATTCTCCGGCAATGACTGCGAAGGTTACACCTCAGAGTTCCGACAAGTCTCCGAACTCAACAGTGGCGAGGGCAAGGTCACGTTGAGCGACCTGCGCTCAAGCTCCTGGGAGGATAGCGCCGGAAAAAGCTATCGCTTCAAGATCGATACGCGCGTGAATGACTCTGAGTCCAGCCCGATCGATGGCGTGGCGGAACGCACCGGCGACCACATCACCGTCAAATTGAAGCAGCCGGTCGCCAAGACCTTTACGCTGGACGGTTCAATCGTGTTTCCCACCGAGCAGATCCAGCGCATCATCGCTGCTGCAAAGGAGGGCAAGTCCCTACTCGAGCTGGCCGTCTATGACGGATCCGACAACGGCGAGAAGGTCTACAACACGCTTTCCGTGATCGGCCGGCCAATCGCTGCCGACCAAGCGGTGGCCTCAGCCGACCCATCCATCACCGACGAGCACATGAAGTCCATGGAGCGCTGGCCTGTCACGGTGAGCTACTTCGACCGTGACGCCAAGGCCAAAGAAGGCGAACAGATGCCGGTCTATTCGATGTCGTTCGAACTGTTCGAGAACGGCGTCTCCCGCGCGCTAGTGCTCGACTACAACGATTTCGTCATCGCTGGGGCGGTCGGCAAGTTCAACGCGAAGGATAGCAAGTCCTGCAAGTGAGGTACTCTTTCATTCCGGGGCGATCCAAGGTAATTCCATGAAATGAAGCGCTTAGCGCCGTCACAAATCCTCTCGCAGGACGAGCCTCTCGACTGAAGGGCCGTGACGCGAGCAAACGCGGGCACTGCCCAAGCCGGTTTTGGTGTTGGCATGGCGCAACCGGGCTGATCGGAAATCATAGACCCGCGACGCCAGCGGCGAGTTGAGCAAGCGGCCCGGTAAAATAGTCGTCTACGATAAGGGACAATGTCGTGCGACGGAAAAAGTCACACGACGGAGCATAGGCGGTCCAAGTCATAGGCGCACCCCACATACGCAATCAACAGAGATCAGGGCTTAGAGATGACACAAGCACAAATCAATCCCTGTTTGCCGCCACCTGATCCTTGTCGGTCGCCCGTGGTGCCGTTGTTTCATCCGGGCTTGTCGTTCCGCGCGGTGCCGTTGTGCGAGGGGCCTTACGCCGAGTGTCCGCAGCCGGGCTATGCCCGCATGCGCATCACTTCCAGCGGCAGCATCGACCGGGCCGACTGGATTCGCGGTTGGATCATGGCGCAGTTGACCACCAGGGGCGAAGTCAGTTGCGAGGAGCACCCGCTGAAGATGCGGGCTGGCGGCTGGTGGGCGGATGCCTTCCGCATTCCGGCTGGCTTCAAAACCGGGTCAAAGCTTTGGGCGCTGCAATGGTCCCTGGTGACCAACGAGGCCCTGATCATGGCCAAGCAATACGCCACCACCGCGCTGAATCCGCTGATGCAATGGGGCATCGCCAGCCGGATCAACATCGACGCCTCTTATGTGTCTTGCAAGGTGATGCGGCTGGCCATCGACGTGACCGGCCCCGGCGTGGCCAGCACGGCCACGGTGCAGGGCATGGCGATGCCGGACTCGGCATGGTTGTGGCAGGAATACAAGGCGACGGCCCTTGGATGATGACTAGCATCAGTCGGCAACCCGTCCTGGTCATCCGGCACCGATGCAAGAAAGGCTTTTCATATTCACTGTTCCTTTGCGGTCAACTGATACGCGCACGCCATAGGAGAACATGATTTCGTTCTGAGGTATGTTGTGCTGAAACATAAGATCGCAGGTCCAACCGGAAGGCTTCGCCGCTTCACAAGAATAGCGAACTTGATTATCGCCAGCATCTACCATGTTTGAAGTCAATTCGGCCAAGTAACGGCCAAGAGTATGGTCCTGTTCTTGCTGAAATACGCCGTCGCAATATTTCATTTTTCCGATCTTCAAATTTGACTGGCGAAACAATTGCTGGAGCACATCCGCAGCTTGCGGCGCGGCTGGTTCCGCACCGGCGCATTTTGTGATTGCGGCAACGAGTGAAAGAACGATACCGGCAGAAAAGAAAGACAAGCGTTTCATGCTAAGCCCCTATTATACCGGCATCGAGCCGTAGGCGATTTGGATTGGACCGTAAGCTCCGGCCATGTGAGCTTGAAACTGTGGCAATGTTTGTTTCAAAACCTTGTGTCCGCCATGGTTTGAATAGTGATAGACCCAGCCGCCCCTATAAATTCCGACGTGCTTTTGATTGATGTTCGGGAAAGTCTTGGTTCTATAGTTTATTCGCTGATTGGCCTTCGTAACAAAGATAAAACAATCCGGCCCCGTTTGCTGGCCCCATGGTCCGACCTGCACACATTGGCGGAACAATTCATGCACTCGTATGTTCGCTGCTGGGCTTCCATGATTTCCCTTAAATGATACGCAGGTATATCCAAAACCCAACCCAAGAAGATGACAAACGAAGTGAGCACAATGATTTTCATTCTGAGTGCTGTAGTTCTGGCAAAACTGGCTGACGTTCAAGCCGACGGTCTTATCGATCTCTTTAAGGTTCATCCCCAATTCCCTTCGACAATGTAAGCAAGCAAGTCATATCTAGCGCGATTTCAGGTAAGTTTGTGGCGGGAAGTAGACGCCACCAAATTCTGCCCTCCTTTTTGCAACTTGCCCTGTGACAAATCTGACTCAGCGAATCCTTCGCGCGTCCTGACGTAGCATCACCACATCAAACATATTCCGTGCGGTGGTCGCTGTGGCGGTGATCTCGAATATCGGCTGCGTGCTTCCACGTCCCGACATCGGGCAGTTGCAGGCCGAAGTCGCGGCCGAACTGTCGAAGCGCGTGCTCGGCGGGGCCCCGGTGCTGCCCGGATCAGCCGAGGACGTGTTCGCCTTTGTGGTGGCCGGGTCGGTCAATTTGATGTTCGGGGCCGTGCAACAGGCACTGGTGCAGAATGCGCTTGTAATTCATTGGCCGACGAAAAGACCAGCCTAAGAGTATTACAATCCAGAGACCACAAAACGCATAGAAGGAAAGATAAGCAAAAAAAGTAAGATAGCCCGCAAGAGCGTCAATGATGAATATTTCCACGAACCGTCAATCCCAACCCACAGCCCATGCTATTGCCTCGTGCCATAAGGTTCACCCTGTAACGCCCTGATCTTGTCGGCAATGCGGCTGCCATTCAAATACCGTTCGCCCGCTGGCTCGTCCATCATCGCGGCGAAGACTTCGGTCTCGGCGCTTCACGGAAGATCAAGCCCTTGCCCCGGCAACTACGGTGTGATCGATTCGTCGAGCTTCTCGTGTAGTGTTGCGATGTGAAGTGGCAATCATTCATGCGGTGCCTTTTCCGGCCCTTCATAGGCAATGCCGCGAATGACCGCCGCCTGACCGAATTTCTTGCGCAGGCCATCGATTGCGCGCTCGGCATGGGCCGCGCGGCGGTCGAGCATGTCGCTGTCGTCTCCGGGCGAAGCCGGCCGCAGCGCGCTGACGCCCGCGCCCATCAGGCGGAAGGCGGTGCCGTTGACCTCCTTGGCCAGCATCTCCCGACACACGCTGAAGATCTTCGCCGCCAGTTGCGTCGGTGCGACGATCGATTGCGAGCGCGTGCGCTGGCGGAAATCGGCAGTCTTCAGCTTCAGCGTGATAGTTGAGCCGGCGAGTTCGGAGCTCTTCAACCGCGACGATACCTTCTCCGAAAGGCCCCACAACAGTTTCTCCAGCGTGACGAAGTCGCGGATGTCGGTCTCGAAGGTCGTTTCGCTGGAAATCGTCTTGGCGCCGCGGTCAGGCACGACGCGGCGGTCGTCGATGCCACGGGCAAGCCGCCATAACCTGCGGCCGTCGGTCGGAAACTGCCGCATCAGTTCGATCTCGTCGGCACGCTGCAGGTCTGCAATGGT
>JGI24705J35276_12238593_pt1 | contig 28172 bp, 23 predicted proteins | sample TergutNt197P4_FD_35276 | JGI IMG/M metagenome (IMG submission 35276) | reverse complement strand
ACGCAATGTACCGGGCAACTCATTTCCCGAGCAGAGATTACGTAAAGCGGTGCAAAAGTATAGAATTTTTATATAACAGCCAAATAAAACGCCTTTTTTGCCTAAAAAAATTACAGTCTTCGCAGATGAAATCCGCCGTCAACATTGATTATTTCGCCTGTCGAATAAGGGAAAGCGCCGGAGACAAAAGCTGAAACTGCCTTGCCAACATCGTCGGGGTATCCCCACCGTTCGATTGGGAAAACTCCGTCAGTAATCAACCGATCATATTTTTCAACAACAGACTCAGTCATATCCGTTCGGATAATTCCCGGCCTGATCTCGTAAACGCGGATACCATGAGCGGCAAGTCTGTCGGCAAACAAAGTAGTCATCATACTGACAGCCGATTTCGACATACAGTATTCGGGGCGATTAACCGATGAAGTGTAGGCTGACATGGAAGAAATATTGATAATAATGCCATCGTTTTGTTCGACCATTTGATGTGCTACTGACTGTGACATAAAAAATGTGCCTTTGATATTCACTCCAAAAACATAATCCATGCTTTCTTCGGTCGTATCAAGCATATCGGCGCGAACTTTTGGAGCTACGCCTGAGCAATTAACCAACACATCAATTCTCCCATACTTTTCAATTACTTTTTCCACAAAAGAGTAACACATATCCCGACGAGCAATGTCGCCACAGAAATACATGGTATCCGAACCGGCTGCCTTTAGTTCGGCAAGTTTTTCATTAACAGCCGATTCTTCCTTAATATCGAAAATGGCGATATTGAAACCGTCGGCCGCCAACTTTTGCGCAGTCGCAAAACCGATTCCACCAGCTCCTCCTGTGATGATAGCTGTCCGCAGGTTACACTGCGTCTGTAAGTTATGCTCTATATGTAGTTTGCGCTCCGACAGTATGTTATGCTCTTTGCGCAGGCTGCGCTCCGTACGTAGGTTGCGCTCCGCTTCACCTACGGTTATTAATGTTTCGTCCCTTTGGGACTTTTTGGTTTGTTTTTTCATTATTATTATAAATTCTTAATTCTTATCCCCCTTCGGAGGGGGCAGGGGGGAGGTCTCAATTCTCAATTCAAAAGGTTTTGTGCTCATCATTGTTCGGCCATTCGTTACCTTACGCCAAAGCGGAAGGTAAACTTTGCTGTCTTTGATGACACACCCTGCTTTTCCGCCAAAACGCATCAATTCAGTACATTTGGTACAAGTTATACAACATTTATTACGCTCCATTGCACCATTGACGATGATATCCCGTGAAAAATCAGGATAGGCGAATGACTGTCTGCCGAAACCGGCAAGATCCATCCATCCCTGCTCAATACAACCGGCGGCAATATTGGCGCCATACTCACGAAACCAGGTGAATCCCGTGCCTACAAACGCCATTTTCGGAACAGCTGCTTTCAAGTCTTTGATAATATGTAACATCCGGGCAGCTGACTCAATGGGGTGTTCGGGTGCTGTATAAGGTCCCACATCGGCAGCACGACCGATATGAGAGTTAAAATACGGATTGCCGGTGCTGATATTGACCATCTGTACACCTTTTTCCCGCAATAACTTCATCAGTCGCTTCGGTTCATCGAGCGACGGCAAACCGTTAATATCGGTACCCCATCCATAAGGATAAGGGATTGCATCATAAGCGTTTATTCTGCTTGTAATATCAATAGCAACGTTTGCTTTTATTTTGTTGATAATGTTCATTAAAAATCGTGTCCGGTTTTCGAAACTGCCTCCATACCGGCCTTCGCGGGTGTGTGCCGACAATAATTCGGAATTAAGATACCGGTGGCATCCCTTGATGTCCACCGCATCGAAACCTGTTTCTTTTGCCATTACCGCCGCACCCACATAGTTGTCTTCTATTTGTTCCAGTTCCTCATCTGTAACAATATGTCTTTTCGGATTGGAAACAGGGTCGAGATAAGGATTTTCAGCCACTGCCACAATGGCAGTCGCATCAGCATCCGGTTTGCTGTACCGTCCGGCATGTGTCAATTGAAGCACTGTGTATGGGCGAAAGTTATCGCCCGAAGCTGATCTTGTCGAATTCATCATGCAGTCGAACATCCTTTTCATGGACGGTAAAGTATCGTGATTCAACAAGAGATGCCTGTCGTTTGCACGACCTTCGTTAATAACGGCACAGGCTTCGACCCACAATAGACCTGCACCACCTGCGCCAATCCGTTTGTAGCGTCTGAAAGTGAGTTCGTCGGGAGCGCCTTCGGAAGTACTGTCGCAACCTTCCATCGGATGATTGACCAAACGGTTGGGTAATACGTTTCCATAGAGCGATAAGGGCGTTTTGAGTATATCCGGTTGTCCGGAAACAGGGAGTTCAATCCCGAGACGAAATATGTCCTCTTTCAACTCATTCAAATGTCTGTATGCAAATTTTTGATGCTCCATCCCCTTTATTTTTTAGGTAAAAAAGCAATAATGACTGTACCCAGAAGGGCTACTCCGATTAAAATAGCAAATGCCAGCATGTAGCTTTTGCCAAAACTATCATATAAAGCGCCTACCGTCATCGGAAAAACCGATTCGGCAATTCCGTCGGCTACGAGGATGATTCCCATCGTGCGCCCAAGCGCTTTAACGCCAAACATATCGCCTGCCATAAGGGGGATAATCATATAATCACCTCCCAAGCCGATTCCAAAGATAACGGCAAAGAGATAGATTCGTCCGGTGAAGTCGGGTACCATCAGCAAGGGGATTGCCATAGCAACCATCATATAAATCAATATCATTACATATTTTCGGCTGAATAAATCTGCCAGCCATCCCATCAGTACCCTTCCGATAAGGCTCGATAGCAATACTAACGAAATGATATGTGCAGCCTTGTCCTGTGCAAATCCAAAGTCGCGCAGGTAGAGTTTCAGGTGTTGATTGACGCCCCCAACAACCCCTATAGCACACAGGCTGCCTAAACACAATAAATAAAAATTGGGGTTTCGCAAGATGCTTCCGATTGATACCGATGGAGTTGGCAATTTATTCTTCTGCTCCTTCGCTTTCGGCTCTTTGACAAAAAAGGCCATTGGTAGAGATATCAACATCACAATTATCCCAAGAGCGATCAGTGCGGTATGCCATCCGAAGCGCGATTCGAACCCGTTGGAAAGCAGCGGAACCAAAGCGCCTCCTGTACCAATTCCGAGGTAGGCGATGCCCATTGCTTTGCCTCTATTTTTATCGAACCACCTGGAAATAAGTACCTGACAAGGTAGTGGCCCTGCAAACACATAACCGAGCGCATTGAAGACATAAAACAGGTAGAAGAGCGTCAGCGAGCCACCTGTTAAGCTCAGTCCGATAATTGCCATCCCTGCCATTAACGACCCTGAAATCATCAGTTTGCGTGGGCCGTAACGATCTATTAACCAACCTGCGATAAATCCGAACAGTGGCGCAACGAGCAATTTTCCTAATGCATTGCCTGAAGTGATAGTGGTACGCGACCAGCTATATGCACTTTCCCAAAAATCGTAGAAGAATGGCAATCCGTAAAGTGCAAGGCCGACTATCGCAAACAACGAAAGGAATGCTGTGGCGACGATGTATTTCTGTGAACTTCCGGTGGAAGTTCGGTTGGAGGTGGAGAAAGAGGGCATACAATTGAGAATTAGGAATTAGGAATTGAGAATTAGGAATTGGAGTTGGTTTATAAAATTATTTGTTACTAACCGGAATAAGTTGTACCGGACTGTTCAAACCGGAAGGCATTGGTTGCCAATTGGCATAGCTCGTTCTTTCATAGTTGAGATTCACTACGTTGATATCTTTAAATATCCGCCAGTTAATTCCTCTGCGGTCGTAGTCGGCAATCCGGTTAGCCGGCAGGTTGGTAACTTCAATTTCAATCCGGTTCTTTCCCGTTTGCAAAAATTTTCCCACTTTAAGCCGAAATGGCACTGACCAGCAGATACCTGCTTCCTGTCCGTTGATACGAACACGGGCGCTTTCACGAACATCACCCAAGTCAATAATCCATTCAACTGCCTTTACGGCAGGAAGGGTTATATCGGTAGCGTACAGAGCCGTACCCATATTCCGGTTAACATCAGGATGGTTGAGATTCGTCCAACTTTCCGGTTGTTTGATGGTAAACGTCTCATTGATAGTCGGTTCACTTTGTATAAACCGAAGTGTCCAATCATGATTTAATGTAAGTACGGGAGACAATTCAGCCGGATAAAACCACGCTTTTCCCGTTGTTTCTCTGTCGAATGTCTGCATAATGACTGACTCGCCCGAACGAAGTTGCAGATAAACCTGTGTCTGATTACCCTGTTGGCGTATCCGGGCCATGCCGCTTTCTCCGGTTATCGGGTTAAATAAAGCAACAGACTGTGCTTCGACGCTCAGACTGACCCAACCTTCTCTGTCTTGATCCTGTAATGAGGCTATAAAATAATGATACCCCTGTTCGTTAGAGCGTCGGATGTAATTCCATTTATATACCGTCTGCAATTGCTCACTCCGGGCAATACTTTGTCCAAGTGTTTCGACATAATCACTTCCGGTAATAATTTGCCCTTTGCCATGTCCGAACACCTTTGTTTCGTTGAAAGTGGCTTTGGGTAATAAATGGGCTGTTTCCTGAAAATCTTTGCGTCTCTGTTCAAGTTGACCGTACCCGGGCACATCAGCCGGATAATTCTCCAAAAAAATTAACTGAGCGCCGTCCTTAGCCAACGTCAAAAGGTGTTGCAGAATATCGGAAGGCATCAGGCGGACAGGAGGAACGATAAGCGCCTTGTATCGGGCGCCGCCTGAAGTCAGGAGTTGTCCGTCTTTAAATCGGGTGGTGCGGATGAAGTTATCGGAGATATAATCTACATCATATCCACAATCGTGAATTTTATGTACTACATTAATAAAATCAGGCGCCCGATCCGCCATCTTATGGATATCAAATGCCAAATAGCGACCCGGCTGTTCATCCCAAATATCGTACAGAGGAAGGTATAACAGAAAATCGTTATCCGGTTGTCCCATTTGCAGGAACGATTGGCAGCGTGTGATATAGTCCGTAAAAGCCGGCATATCACGCCAGATAGAATTTGTCGGCGACATATCAACAGAGGCATAAAAACGCCAGCCCGGCCATGGGATGTCTTTGGGTGAGTATGGGGTGCCATGGAAAAATACATGATTAACACCGGCGGTAAACATCAAATCCAGATCCGGTTTGCATTGTGCCAACGATGTGCGGAAATGTTCGGTCAGCCAGGTAAATGTCTCAGACGAAGTGAAAGGTTTACCTGTGATGTGTGCGGCAGATGAGGCATATTTCAACATGGACAGTTCGGAGTCGTTCTTGCGGGTAAGCGAATCTTTTCGTAAGCCGCGTATATGAAATTCGGAAAGCCCGAACCCTTCGCATTCGGGTATATCAACCGACGCATACAGATCAATCAGATTTCCGGGCGAACCATGTGCCTGATTGCGTGTCATACTGCCTAACTTGTGCGCCCAGGCAGTCCAACGTCGGGTAAAATTTTCGAGCAGTAGCTCTGAGAGAGTTTCGCGGTAGTCGGAAACAATTCGCCGGGTGATTTCCGTCCGGCTACTATCTAAAAATTCAGGAAAATAACTCTCTAATTTATAGCCTCTTCTTTTTTTAAATTCAGTAAGTAAACCGGGTGTCCAATCTGCTCCATATACTTCATAAGAATCATTAAAAAAAGAGTGGGGAAAATCAGTTTGATTAGTGCTGAAAGCTTGTTCAAAGACAGTAAGATAGTCATCTACTGCCTGGGGGGAGAAATGGTCAATTACCAAACCTTCACCACCCGGTGCAGATCGTTTCACTTGTTGCAGCGTTTTCCCTATGAACAACGCGATTAGTCGCCAGTTTCCAGTGGGAGCCTTCCATTGCAAATAACCATTGATTACCTTGTCGGTCAGTTCGATCCGTTGATTATCAGAAAATGCCATCAGTTGACTTAGCCGGGCAATGGAGCGTTGTGTTTCGTCTGTTGGTTCAACAGGGATGTTAAGAGATTCGCCTTGACGTAAAAAATATTCCTGAAAAATGGCTTTGGAGGCAGCATCGTCCATACTGACATAAGGGCCTCCGAAAGGCCATCCGGTACCAGTGCTCATGTCAACCCGGATTCCTAACCGATTCCCTTCGTCGTTGACATGTTGCAGCATTTGCATCCATTGGTTTGAAAGATATGGGATTTCATTTTTTTCATTTCCCTGCACACCATAAACAGGAGTGATTTCCACACCCCCTAAGCCAGCTTTGGTGTATGCTTCGAGGTTATTGGAAAGATTTTCCCTGTCAACAGCGCTTCCGAACCACCACCATCGGGTGGAAGGCAACGCTTCCGGTTGATATACAGGCCATTCCTGCGCAGTCACTGACATTATACACAGCAAAAAAAGTACGAAAATGTAACAGTGTTTCATCGCATCGAAAATTTTTTTTACAAAAATACATATTTTATTACTTTTAAAAAACAGATATCAAAATAAAAACAGTAGATTTGCACACTCAAACGAAAAGTGTGCAATTTTAATGCGAAAAATATAGAATATTAACAAACTATTTAAACAGTAAAAAAATGAAGACAACAAAGAGAATTATGTTGACAGGGTTAGCCTGTGGTTTGTATGTGAGTGGATTATTGGCAGGAGGACTGTTGACAAACACTAATCAAAGTGTACATTTTCTGCGAAATCCGGCAAGAACTGCTTCTTTTGAAATAGATGCGGTATATACCAATCCTGCAGGGCTTGCGAAATTAAACAATGGATTTTATTTTTCCCTGAATAACCAGAGCGCTTTCCAAACGCGTACCATAACCTCTACTTTTCCACCTTTCGCAGCAAATGGCGGAAACGAAACCAAAGCATTTAAAGGAAAAGCAACTGCTCTCGTGATTCCAAGTCTTATGTTTGCCTATAAGAAAGATCAATGGGTAATTTCGGGTTATGCAGGGGTAATTGGAGGTGGCGGAACACTTACTTTTGATAATGGATTGCCATCGTTTGAGTCACAAATTGCGGGGCCGGTAGCGCAACTTTCAAGCACGGCAAAAATTCCAACCACATATTCGCTTGATTCCAAATTTGAAGGCTCCTCAATCATCTATGCCGTTCAATTAGGGGTATCGTATAAGGTAAACGACAATATTTCAGCATATATCGGTGGAAGAGCCAATTTTGTGAATAATGGTTATATTGGTCATTTGAATAAAATAAATATGTCGGCAGGCGACAATATTACCACCTATTTTACTACAGCGGCCGCTACTGCACGAGGTGTTGCCTCTTCTTTACAACCTGCCATAGACGGTGGTATGGGTAATCTGCCGATCAGTAATCTTGGATTGCCTGCTGCACAAATGACTCAGATGGCAGCAGCATTGGGTATTCAAGAGTCGCAATTAGGTGCAATGTCTGTATCCACAGTGCAAGGGACATTCAATTCAGTGGCAGTACAAGCTGACGGGGCAGCAGCCGGAGTTACACAATTAACTTCTACTAACTTAAATCTCGACAACACCCAATCGGGTAAGGGCATAACGCCTATACTTGGTCTTAACCTGAATTTCGATAGACTTAATTTTGGCGCTAAATATGAATTTCGCACCAGGATGGACATCGAAAATAAAACGAAAGTTGACAATACGGGATTGTTTCCCGACGGCGCAAAAACTCCTTACGATATGCCGGCATTATTGACCGTAGGCGCTCAGTATGAAGTGGTATCCGGCGTAAGTGTATCGGCGGGTTATCATCACTTTTTTGATTCCGACGCCAAAATGCAAAACAACAAACAACAACACATCAACGGCGGGATTAATGAGTTCCTGCTGGGCGCCGAGTGGCAAATCAATAAATTGTTTTTGGTAAGCGCCGGAGGACAGATTACAAGAACAGGAGTTACAGACGATTATCAATCGGATATGAGTTTTTCTTTGAACTCCTATTCGGTCGGTTTTGGTGGAGCAATCAATGTTTCCAAATCGGTGCGTATCAATCTCGCGTACTTCTTTACTAATTATGAGGATTGGACGAAATCTCCTATTAATGTAAGTTCATCCGTTTCTATGGCTCCCGGAAAAGATATTTTTGCGCGTACCAACAAAGCGTTTGGGATTGGAGTTGATTTCCGGTTTTAAATGGTCTTTAGCACGCAGATGACGCGGAGGATCAGGATTTTCGCAGATTTTTTTCTTATCTGCGAAAATCCATTAAATCTGCGTCATCTGCGTGTCAACTATTTTTTTATCAAATTCATAAATTCTTCGCGAGTCTTGGCTTGTTGGAAGAAACCGGTGAAATCGGAGGTTGTGGCCAACGAATTTTGTTTTTCGACGCCCCTCATCTGCATACACATGTGCTGTGCTTCGATAACCACCATCACTCCCAAAGGATTTAATGTTTGCTGGATACATTCTTTGATTTGTAACGTCAATCGTTCCTGCACCTGCAAACGACGGGCATAAATATCTACCACCCGTGCAATTTTGCTTAATCCGGTAATATAATTTCGCGGTATGTATGCAACGTGGGCTTTCCCGAAAAACGGAAGCAAGTGATGCTCGCAAAGAGAGAAAAAGTCAATATCCCTGACGATGACCATTTGTTTATAATCTTCTTCCTGAAACATGGCTGATCGCAAAACCTCCTGAGGGTCTTCATTATAGCCTTTCAGCAGAAATTGCATGGATTTAGCTACCCGTTCTGGTGTTTTTAATAATCCCTCACGGTCCGCATCTTCGCCAAGCAGGTTGATTATCTCACGATAATGTGCTGTAAGTGACACGATTTCGGGGGATAGTTTTTCTGTTTTTTTCATACAAAAGATATTTTACCGCAATGACGCAAAGGTTTCGCAAAGAACGCAAAGAAACAATCATTTTCAATTTTCAACTTTCAATTAATTTGTATTCTGATTTCCTCTTCTTTGATCTGTATTTCTTTTTTAAAAGCAGGAAATGCCCCAACGATTTTATTCATCATCGAAAATGCTTCTTCGTAAGTAATGTAATTGCCTACATACAGCCGCCAAAAAGGGGCATTATAGGTAACGTCGGTTTGCACATTGAACATATTCTCAATCTGTTGTTTTTTTGTTTCCGCTTCGTTACGTGCAGTACGTTGATTATTATCGGCAAACACCTGTATCCGATAACCCGACATTAATAAAAAACTTTGATCGCCGTCTGTTTCTATTTTTGCTTCCATAGAATGGTTACCTACTAATGAACGGATGGCTGGCGATTGGCGAATAACGACGATTCCTTTCCCTGGTTCCTGTTTAGCCAACTCTTCAAAGATAGACGTTTGAGCAAACAAACCGCTTCCGCTATATAAAAAAAGGAAGAATAGAATATAGTGTCTCATATTTTACTAAAAGGCTTCAATAATCGGCAGAAAATTCGCCACACTTAATGAAGCGCCTCCAATCAGTCCTCCGTCAACATCAGGATTGGCAAACAATTCTTTTGCATTGCCGGCATTACAGCTTCCTCCATATAAGATTGAAGTGTTTTCAGCTATCTCTGCTCCGTATCGCGCCGTAATGGTCTGACGGATAAACGCATGCATTTCCTGAGCCTGGGCGGCTGTAGCGGTTTTTCCCGTTCCTATTGCCCAAACAGGTTCGTATGCAAGAACCAACTTGTTGAAATCATCAGCTGAAAGGTCAAACAAAGATTCATTCAATTGTGTTTCGACTACTTCAAAATGTGTACCGGCCTCTCTTTCAGCCAACACTTCTCCAATGCAAAAAATAGGCGTTAATCCATTGGCCAACGCTAATTCAACTTTTCTTTTTAATGTTGCTGACGTTTCCTGATAATAGGTACGTCTTTCGGAATGTCCAAGGATGGCATATTTAGCTCCTGTAGAAGCCACCATGGCGGCCGAAACTTCTCCGGTAAATGCTCCTGAGGCATTGTCGGCAGCATTTTGAGAAGCAACGCCAATCAATGCAGGATCAACTGCTGTAACGACACTTGCCAAATGTGTGAAAGGAACGCCTATGACCACATCGCATAGAATCGTTTTATCTTTTAAAATTTCGCCTAAACTTTGAGCCAGACACAATCCATCCTGAATGGTTGTATTCATCTTCCAGTTTCCTGCTACAATATTCTTTCTCATAATTCAATTTTATTTATTGTCAGTTTGTATTCTTTCTTTTTTACGGAGATGGCGATTTCGCGAAAAATCATATATCCAAATCAGCAGCAAAGGTAATGTAAATCCTGTAAAAATCCGTAACCATGAGATACGCTCCTTATGTGTTTTTTCTGCAATTATTTCCGGAGCCGTTTTATTATCCTCATCTATCGGGGTGTTTTCCAGCTTTATAATCTCTTCCTCAAGTTTAATTTCATCGGGTATATCGTTGTGATGCCATTTAGCCAGAATGGTCCCGTTCTTAATGATTATCAATCCGGGGTTGGAACGGATCATCGTCTTTAAAAGTACATCATCAGCAATCAAAAACGGGTAGTCTGCTCCCGTATTTTTTCTCCATTCTTCTATATCATCCTCAGAAGATGATGTTACTCCATAAAATGGCAATTTGGCTTCAGCTTCTACGGCATAATCATAGATATTGTTGATTCTATCTATATGTATATCACTGGCTTCTTTTATTTCGGGAATAGACAACAGAAAAGTAAGACGAGGTTGGCTTAGTATAAAGTCTGCAATATTGTCCCCATTCTTGTTGTATAGTTCGAACGAACTGACTTTTGGAATAAAGCCCTGTTTGATCAATTTTGTTTCAATATAATTCCATGACGGATCATCAAATGGTGACTCTTCCACTGTGAATGCCTTCTTTTCCCCATCCTTTTCGTAAATAAGGAACAATTCATCTTGTGGAGCGTCTTCAGGGATTTCCATCAGTTTGAGAATATTCAAACCCACTTTATACGGACGAAAATCTTTAATCGGCAAATGGATAAAATTCTGATAGCAAAAAGCCATACAAAAGATATAGGCAAATAATACAACAAACCAGTAAGTTTTATACGAATAGAAATTAGTCAGGCGTTTATGATATATAAATAGGATAATGGCAGCAGCAAGCAACGGTACATTTTTTATAAATGTAGCCCAGTTGGATAGAATGATCGCATCTCCAAAACATCCGCAATCGGATACAGGATTGAAAATGGCTAAATAAAGAGTAAGCGGCGTCATAAATCCCATCATCAATAAAACGCCTAATGTGGTCAGTTTGCGGTAAACAGCCAATAACAGGCAGATACCCAGCGTTAATTCTATTGAGGCAATATTAAAACTAATAATGTACTCCATCCACGAATAATGATTCAACCCGAAAGCAGTCAGGTATTCACCACTTTTTATAGCCCAGCCGGTTGGATCAATGGCTTTCACCACACCTGAAAAAACAAATGTCATGCCGATTAGTAGCCGACAAAATTCTACTAAAATCTTTATAAATTTCTCCCTGTTCATATTCTGCCAGTAATGAGTTTTGAGTAAATTAATAATTGAATTTTCATCTTTCGTCAAATTCAAGTTTGATCAAACCAAAAAGCGCATAGTTAATAATATCCATATAGTTAGCTTCGATGCCTTCCGACGTGATTGTTTTTCCGTCATTATCCTCAATTTGTTTCACACGGGTTATTTTCGTCAAAATCATATCGGTATAGGAGCTTATTCGCATTCCTCGCCAGGCTTCGTCATAATCATGATTTTTAGCAAACATTAATTCTTGTGTTTCATTCAGATATTTTTCGTATAAAGCCATCGCTTTATCATTAGGTATATCATTGACATTGTTCGTATTACCGAGCGACAACTGAATCAACCCTATAATCCCGTAATTAACGATGGCAATAAATTCGGGCTTAATACCTTCGTTTACTTTATTAACACCTTTTGTTTCGAGGCTACGGATTCTGACGGCCTTGATAAATATCTGGTCTGTAATTGATTGTGGACGCATTATTCGCCAGGAAGGGCCATAATCTTTCAATTTGTACCGAAAGACACTCCGGCATAAATCCATTACCTGTTCAAACTGTTTTGTTGTATCCATTAGTCTTCTACGAACAACGGAGCGAACGACCAATCCGAAGAATCGTTTTTCGTGTTATATTATTTAACTCACACAATTTATTCACGGAAATACCATACTTCATTGCAATGGCGCCTAAAGTATCGCCTTCTTTAATTCGATAATAAACAGGTTGTATAACTTCATTGCGAACTTCTTTCGGCGCTTGGGCAAATGATGAACCCGATACTGGGTCGGAGAAACGGATTTTTTGTCCGATAGTCAAAATAGCTGTTTCTGAGATTTCGTTTAACTGGCAAATCTCAGAAACCGTTGTATTGTATTGCTTTGAAATACCGTATAATGATTCGCCTTGTTTTACTATGTGATAATTAGCCGTGTCGGTATTTTGAGTATTTTGTGCAATTGTTTCGTGCTGTGTTCCTAAAGCACTTATGGTAACAATTTCCGTTTGTTCGGTTTCAATGGTTTCAGTAGGCGGAACGGTAGTTGAGGCAAAAATTGTGCTGTTTGTTTCGCTAAACTCTTCATCTTGGGATTCAGCCGGAGGGATTGCCGGAGGAGGTGATGCTTCACGGTAACACAGTAGCTGTCCGATTCGTAAAATAGTAGAATTTTGTATGTCATTCAACCGGCATAATTCATCTACGGTTGTATTATATCGGGTGGCTATGGCACTTAATGTTTCCTTCGCTTGTACTTTGTGATAAGCAGCGGTTACCGGACCTGATTCTTTTGGCATGATTACTTCTGAGTCGTTTTTTACGGGAGGTTCAACCGTTGTCCCGCAACGGAGTGACTGGCCTACTCTCAGAACCGACTTAGTAGTAAGTCCGTTTAATCTGCATAATTCGGAAACTGAAGTTCTGTACATAAGCGCTATTTTACTTAATGTTTCGCCTTGTCGAACGCGGTGATATACTATTCGTTCAGATGTTGAGGTGTAGATATTTGTGTTCTTTCCGAAATTTCCTTTGTAGAGTACATATTGGTCATTACGAGGTACCCCACCGTTTGTGAAATCAATGATATGGCTTGGATTGAGCGCCTGCCCCAGAAAACGTGTTTCAAAATGAAGATGCGACCCGGTTGAACGCCCTGTATTACCACCCAATCCAATGGGCTGACCGGCTTTTACAATCTCATTTTCAACTACTAAAAATTTGGACAAATGTCCATACACTGTTTCAAGTCCATTTGAGTGGCGTAAGACTAAATAATTACCAAAACCACGACGCTCAAAACTCTTGATACGTACCTTCCCGCTAAAAGCCGAACGAACTGTATCTCCTGTCTGAAGTTTCAGATCAATTCCATTGTGCATACGCCGCCCGCGAACGCCAAATGATGAGGTGACTTTGATCCCTATGTCAATCGGTAACACAAACGTTGAACAATCCACATAAAATGAATCGGGATAGGTTATTGCCTGTTTACTGTAAGGGTTTACCCAAGTAGTATCCCATGATCCGTAAAGCTCCTCGGCGGGAAACATAAGAGATTCGTATTCAAGAAGTTCTTCTTCGAGTAAATAATCATCAATTGAAGCTAATTCATGTATGCCGATTTCTCTGTGAATATTAATCCGGTCAGCCATTAGCTCAGATATCTTATCATTCAATAATTGTGTTTGTAAAGATACCGGTTCGGGTTGAATTTCTTTTTTTTTAAAAATGCCTTGTCCTTCTACATTAGACAGTACAGCGCACATCAGACAAATAATAACTAATATTTTGCACTTCATATAGTTTACTTTCCAATTAAAAAAACACGGTTTAAACGTGGTTTTTCATACGAAAAACTTTCAAAGTTCCGAAATTTCTTTTTATCAACCAAAAAAAAAAGAGAAATTGTATTTCTTCTTTCCGACTGTATTCTTTTTAAAACAACTATATCGCTGTTTTTCATTATATTATATTATCTTTATGTTTTACAGCATATTTTTAAAATTACGTTTTTTTAAAAAAAAAGAGTTTCCAATTGAAAAAAATACTTCTTTTGTAACTGTTTTAAAAAAAATGGATTTTTTCTCTCATATTGAATGGCCGAAATCTTCAATTGATATTTCGTATCACGACTTCAGCCTGTTTTTTGGCTCTTGTTTTGCCGAAAACATAGGGAATAAATTTCTTGAGCATCAATTTCAAGCAGACCTTAATCCATTCGGGGTAATCTATAACCCTGAATCAATCGCACTGTCAATCACGCGATTAATGAATAATACTCCGATTGACGACAAAGAATTATTCTTTCATGATGGGCTATATCACAGTTTTAGTCATCACAGCAGTTTTTCTGATACAGAGAAAGAAGTTTGTCTGCAGAAAATAAATGAAAGAATCGCTTTCTCTGCCAACAACTTAAAGAAAATCAACAGATTGTTTGTGACTTTCGGTACCGCTTATGGCTATCGGTTGGTGAAGACAGGGCAAGTGGTAGCCAATTGTCATAAATTGCCGGCTCATCTTTTTATTCGCAAACGAATATCAATCAGGCAAATTGTAGAAACATGGGAGATGTTGCTTGCTGATCTGTTTTCAAAGAATAAAGATATTAAGCTCATCTTTAGTGTCAGTCCGGTTCGCTATTGGCAGGACGGAGTACACGAAAATCAACTAAGTAAGTCAATTTTACTATTGGCTATTGAGGAATTATGTACGCGTTTTCCCGATGAAATCGCATATTTTCCTGCATATGAATTGATGCTTGACGAGTTAAGGGATTATCGTTTTTATACTGACGATCTCTTTCATTTGTCTGATATGGCCATTCGTTTCATTTGGGAGCGTTTCGAGGATACATATATGAACACGCAAACAAAGCAATTGATAAAGGAAGTCAGTCAAATACAAAAAGCGTTGAAACACAAACCAGTCAATTGCCATAATGCATCACACCGGCAATTTATTTCACAAACTTTGTTAAAAATTGAACAGCTTAATGCAAAAATGCCATATCTTTGTTTCAACAAAGAAATTGAAGCATTGCAACAATCCAGCTATGAATAGCGATTATTTTTAACGCATAATTTGAAATTCGTAATTCGTAATTCGTAATTGTTCTATGAGGTATCATATCAAAGATATTGCAAAAATTATCGGTACGAGACCTGCCGTGTTGACTGATTATACGATTGACCATCTGTTAATTGACAGTCGGAGACTTTCATTTCCAGAATCAACACTTTTCTTTGCCTTTAAAACCTACAATAACGACGGACACAGATATATTGCCGACCTGTATCGTTTACGTGTTCGTAATTTCGTAGTAAACAAAATATTACCTGAATTTGAGCAAATGAAAGAAGCCAATTTTCTCATCGTTGACGATGTATTGGCTGCGCTTCAGCAATTGGCAGTACAACACCGAAAGCGATTCGATATCCCAATAATAGGTATTACAGGGAGCAATGGCAAAACGATTGTGAAGGAATTATTGTATCAATTACTTCGCGCTGATTTTAATATTGTCCGTTCACCACGAAGTTATAACTCTCAATTGGGCGTACCACTTTCAGTTTGGCAGCTTGATGCGAAACATACATTAGGTATATTTGAGGCGGGCATTTCGCAAACGAATGAGATGCGTAAATTGCGTCGTATGATAGCACCGGTAATTGGTGTAATCACGAATATCGGTGAAGCCCATCAGGAAAATTTTACCTCTTTTGCCCAAAAAGGATTGGAAAAATTGTCGCTTTTCAGCGATTGCGAATTAATTGTTTTCAATGCCGACGACCAGATGGTAACGCATTTACTTGAAACGGCTTGTCTGTCGCACAGAGGATTAGGATGGAGTCGCAAAGATACTGATGCGCCATTATATATTGAATCGGTTGATAAACAGGAAGATACGACGACTATTAATTGTGTAGCAATGGGAATTCCCTATACTTACACTGTTCCGTTTACTGACAATGCAACGATTGAAAATTTGATATACTGCATTGCTATAGTACTTTATCTAAAACCTTCTATATTGAAAAATATCAAATATTTTGCTGATTTGGAGCCTGTTGCAATGCGTCTCGAAACAAAAGAAGGAATTAATCATTGCCAATTGATCAATGATACTTACAATTCGGATATTAATTCGTTAGACATTGCATTGGATTTTCTACAAAGCCGTCGTGGCAATAATAAATTGAAATGTACGGTCATTCTCTCTGATATTTTACAATCAGGCATGTTGCAGAAAATATTATATCATAAAGTTTCTGAACTGCTAAAGCGCAAGAAAATAGACCGTTTCATCGGTATTGGGCCTGATTTATGTGCGAACCGTAAAATATTTACGATGGAAAGCAGCTTTTATCCGACAGTCGAGGATTTTATCGGTTCTGCTTCGTACAAAAACTTTCATCATGAGCTTATCTTGTTGAAAGGTTCCCGTATCTTTCATTTTGAACGTATTACGGAGTTATTGGAAAAAAAAGTACATGAAACCATTCTGGAGGTAAATTTAGACGCGATCATTCACAATTACAATTATTTTCGTTCCAAGTTGCATCCAGGCACAAAAATGATTTGTATGGTTAAGGCATTCGGATACGGCGCCGGTTCGTACGAATTAGCCAAGACGCTGCAAGAACATTGCTGTGATTATCTGGCTGTTGCAGTAGCCGATGAAGGTGAAGAACTGCGTAAGGAGGGTATCTTCATTCCGATAATGGTAATGAATCCCGAATTTAGTAGCTTTAATAAGCTGTTTGAATTTCAATTAGAGCCTGAGGTATATAATTTCAGACTGTTAGATGCTTTGTTGAAAGAAACTCGACATCGCGGGATTACAGGTTTTCCAATACACATCAAAATAGATACAGGAATGCACCGTTTGGGTTTCCAACCTGAAGATATGCCGGAGCTTTGTGACAGACTGCTAAATCAGAATGGTTTACAAGTTCGTTCTGCTTTTTCTCATCCTGCCGGAAGTGATTCATCAGTTTTTGACGAGTTTACCCTTAAGCAGATTCAAATATTCACCGAAGCGGTAAGCGTATTGGAAACAGGGCTTGAGTATCCGGTTTTTAAGCATTTCCTCAATTCAGCCGGTATCGAACGATTCTCTGATTATCAATTCGACATGGTACGTTTAGGGATTGCTTTGTATGGTATCGCAACAAACGTAGCCACAGCCCCCTCTAACTCCCCCAAAGGGGGAGAATTAAGCCCCTCTGTTGGAGGGGGTGGGGAAAGCTTCATTTCCTCAAATTTACAACCTGTAAGTTCATTAAAAACAACCATTCTGCAAATACAACGAGTAAGAAAAGGTGAATCAATTGGTTATGGTCGAATGAGTTACGTCGTGCGCGATTCGCGTATAGCCATATTACCGATTGGATATGCCGATGGTTTTAGCCGCCGTTTGAGTAGTGGTGTCGGTGAAGTAGTGTTTGAAGGCAAACGATGTCCGGTAATCGGAAACATCTGTATGGATACCTGCATGGTTGATGTAACGGATACAACCGCTAAAGAAGGGGATACTGTTGAGATTTTCGGAAAAGAATTGCCGGTCGTTGAAATTGCTCAAAAAACCGGAACTATTCCATATGAAATTCTGACTTCCATTTCCCCAAGGGTTAAACGGGTCTATTTCAGAGAGTAGTATCTATATAATTAAGAATTAAGAATTGAGAATGAATTTTATGTTTAAAATCATTAATTCGTTTAGCTTTCCTCAAAACTGAGAATTAACCACTAAAAACTTCACTAACTAATTACCGCGTGCCGAATATGCGATCTCCCGCATCGCCTAAACCGGGGAGAATATAAGCGTCTTTATTGAGGTCTTCATCTAATGCAGCAACAAAAATATCTACGTCTGGATGGTTCGTTTGTATTGTTTCAACTCCCTGAGGGGCAGCTACTAAGCACATCAGTCGAATAGAAAAACATCCTTCTTTTTTCAACAACGCAATAGCGTCGGACGCACTCCCGCCTGTGGCCAGCATCGGATCTACCAGTATAACCATTCGCTTGTCAATATCGAATGGTAACTTGGAATAGTAATAGACAGGCTGGCAGGTTTCATGGTCGCGGTAAAGTCCAATATGGCCGACTTTGGCAACAGGCATCAAGCAAAGTAACCCGTCCACCATCCCTAATCCTGCCCGAAGTATTGGAACAATCGCTAATTTTTTCCCTGAAATCTTTTCCGACTTCATTTTCATCATTGGTGTTTCAATTTCAACTTCCGACAAGGGTATGTCCCTTGTCAATTCATAACCCATCAGCATGGATATCTCCTTTAAAAGATCCCGAAAATCTTTTACTCCTGTTTCTTTATCCCGCAAAATCGTCAGTTTGTGCCGGATCATCGGATGGTTAATAATGTGTAATTGGCTCATAAATATATTTTTATTAATTTGATAATTATTATTTTAGCGACGATTATTGTAAATGAGGACTTTCAAAGCCAAGTTTCCTTAAGCCGGCTTTTATGTCAGGGTGGCTCATAAACAGGTTCCAAAGCAATTGACTACGGTAATTTTCAATCATTACAGGAATCGGACCCTGGTCAATTGCCAGATACCGTTGCGGGAACCAAACAGTGTTTAAGCTAAATGCATCATAAAATCCGTAATTACCCCATAGTCTTTCGCCTAATACATGATAAAAATAACGCATAGCATCCATCGAATATTCCGGTGTGTAAGCGATGGATGACAAAGCGGCAGTCGGTGAAATCACTCCATAGTCGTCATTTTCTGTAGGAGCATGCGCAGCATATCCTATAAGTGAGTAACTTGCGCTCAATCCCCAGCATTCGGCACTGTAACCATTGAATCCCTTAGGATTTCGGATACAATAAGCGCGATTGATCAGTGTCTGATGTACATTTTCAGTCCAATAATCCGCATATCTGTCTTTCAATCCTCTTGGATCAAGACCCAGAAAAGAATAATGCTCCCAAAACAGCGGCCCAGCCGGACGAACCTGTTGAAACATTTGCAGTGGAAATCCTTCCACTTCGCTCGGTGAAGACAATTGACCGTTCATGGCCCAGCCCTCGTGATACACTTCCGCCGGTATGCCATGTGTAGGCGAAGCTGCTGCTAATACATACATTATCAGACATTCATTCCAACCGTGTACAGGGAAATTCTTTATCCATTCGTATTCGGGACTCCAATGCCAATACAGGATGTTCTGCCCGTTTCTGAACCAGTCAAAATCCACTTCTCTCCATAGTTTGTCAATCCGTGCTGCAATAGCCTTTTCTGCATCGTTTCCATCTTTGTAGTATTGATGCACACAAAGCAATCCCTGAAACAGGAAAGATGTTTCGACGAGGTCGCCTCCGTTATCTTCTTTTCCGAATGGTTGCACTGTCCCTGTTTCTCCATTCAACCAATGAGGATAAACGCCATGAAAACGATCAGCTTTTTCTAACCATTCCATTATTTTTGTAAAACGTTCCAATCCTTGTGATCGGGAAATATATCCTCTTTCTATGGCAGCAACCATAGCCATAAATCCAAAACCACTTCCGCCCGACGTGACGATTTGTTTATCGTTGTCAGGATAAACACCGTCAACATGATAACGCTCACATGCTAATCCACTTACAGGTTCAGCGCCATCCCAAAAATAATTAAATGTCTGACGTTCTACCAAGTCCATCAACTGTTCATCGCTTATCGGCTGACATTTTAAAGTGTGGACATTGTCAGTTTTGCACGATAAAAAAAAGGTAAGCAACAGCATTATCGGCATTATCCATTTTTTATCATTCATTCTCTTTTTATTCTTTTGTTTTATTGCATCAAAAGTAACATTTTTTTATTACATAAACCAACTATCATTTCTTCGAATGTGCATCGCTACGAAATTTATGCAAAATAAACGTTAATTTTGGAAATTAATAAAAACTTAATAAAAAAGTATCACAAGATAAAAAGCAAAGTTGTACATTTGTCCTCAATTATTCATATTTTACAATCAAACCGAAATGAAAAAATTAATATTATTATGTTTGGCCGCGTTGATAGCGTTTTCGTTATTTGCACAAGGAAGAAGTCAAATCATCATTCCCAACCTGAAAGGTTATGTCACACTGAAATGTGATTTTCATATGCACACAGTTTTTTCCGACGGTACGGTATGGCCGACAGTACGGATTGACGAGGCTTACCGCGAAGGGCTTGACGCCATTGCCATTACCGACCATCTTGAAAGTCGCCGTTATCTGCAGGATATTGAGAAACTGACTAATATGACAACCAGTATCATATCTCACAATATTTCTTACGAGTTAGCATTACCTTCCGCTAAAGAGAGAGATATCATTCTTATCAGAGGCAGTGAAATTACCCGATCAATGCCTCCTGGTCATCACAATGCTATCTTCCTCAGCAATTCCGACGCATTGGCCAATATTCCTGATTATATAGATGCTTTCAGAGCCGCTAAAGCCCAGCATGCATTCTTCTTTTGGAATCATCCCGGCTGGCTCGCTCAACAGCCCGACACTACGCTTTGGTGGCCAGAGCACACCCAACTGTTAGCACAGGGAATGATGCACGGGATAGAGGTCGTCAATGGTTCGTATTTTCCCGAAGCACACCGTTGGGCATTGGAAAAGAATTTGACCATGATGGGTAACTCAGACGTCCACGCTCCTATGCCTGTCTTTGCTTCCGGACAACACCGAACCATCACGCTTGTGTTCGCCAAAGAACGCACGGCGGAAGCTATTTATGAGGCATTAATGGAAAGGCGTACAGCAATTTATCACAGAGATTATCTCATTGGTGAAGAAAAATACCTGAAAGAACTTTTTGAGAATGCGGTGGAAATAAGTGTAAAGAAAACTAACAATACAGCACAAATTACTCTGCAAAACAAATCCGATCTGTCTTTTCGCCTGAAGAGTTTAGGACATGACACACGACTGGTATATTTTCGCAATTCCGACATTGAAACCATTACCATAGCTCCGCAAAGTGTCTATTTCATAGAGGTTAGATTAAATGACGGAATTACAAGCGGCGACGTTAATTTCAGTATAGAAAATTTGTTGGTCGAACCTAACACAGGAATGAGATATACAGTTACAGTAAGGTAAAAATAATCATCCCCTTTTTTGTCAACTAAGATAAATACAGGGGTATTTTCGACTTCGATTTTCCAAATAGCTTTCGTGCCTGACTCGGGCTATGCAAGACATATTGTTTACAAAAACCGTATTTCTTTTACATATGGACTCAAATAGCATCATCGTTCGATTCGATAGGATTTTGAGGTGCTAAGCGCTTATATCAATGATTAAAATTCATGATTGTTTCGTTGGGTAAAATGCCCTGTTTGTCTATGTTCGCCGTCTTTGTGTCGAAATAATTTGCAGTAAGCATGGCGACAGGATACTTTTGCTGAAAAATTTAACAGCAAGAATTATGAAACGATTGACTTTGATTTTAGTATTTGTTTGGACTGTCTGTGCTATTTATTCGCAGGAAAATGTACGTATATGGTCATTGGACGACTGTCTGAATTATGCGTTGGAACAAAATATTCAGGTAAAAAAGAATAAAGTGAACCGGTTGTCCGGATATGAAGACCTGGAACTGTCGAAAGCACAGTTGTTCCCTTCGTTGTCGGCGTCCGTTTCGCAGTCGGCGGTAAATTATCCTTCTGACGGCGCGATTACCAATAATTCCTACAGCGGGAGTTACGGTATCAGCGCCAATTTACGATTGTATGACGGTGGTCGGCGGACAAATTCTATCAAACAAAACGAACTTCGTCAGGACATGAATGATTTATCTGTCGAACAGAGCGAAAATGATATTCGCGTATCTATTATTCAGGCTTATATGCAAGTACTGTACGCGATGGAATCGGTACGCACGAATGAAAACACTGTCGAAGTTTCCAAAGTGCAGTACGAACGATCATTAGAATTATTGGATGCCGGTTCCATTTCGAGAGTTGATTTGGCGCAGATTGAAAGCCAACACAGTACGGACAAATACAGATTGGTCGCTTCACAGACAAGCCTTGATAATTATTTGTTACAGTTGAAGCAATTGCTTGAGCTGGATATTACGGAAGAAATAGCAATTGCTACTCCCATCCTGACTGAAGATATGATTATGACGCCCCTATCAGACAAACAAACGATTTACCAGACTGCATTGGAAGTGAGACCTGAAGTCAAAATCAGCCAAATAAATATGCACATTGCCGATTTGGACATCAGAAAAGCCAAAGCCGGTTATCTGCCGACTTTTTCGCTGAATGCCGATATTGGTACGGGACATGCGTCCGGTTCAGGGATAACTTTCGGATCGCAAATGTGGGACAGGATGAATGAGAGTATCCGGCTTTCGGTCAGCATTCCGATTTACAGCAATCGCGAAAACAAAACAGCCGTTAATAAGGCCAAACTGTCATCTGTTACAAGTGAACTTGATTTTCTCAATACCCAAAAGCAATTACTGAGAACTGTTGAAGGGTTGTATTTGGATGCGACATCGTCGCAAAACCAGTACATTGCTGCTGTCGAACAGTTGAAATATAACGAAGAAACAAACAATCTTATTGAAACACAGTTCTTCCTTGGGATGAAAAATACGCTCGAATTGCTAACCGCGAAAAACAACCTGCTGAATGCCCAACAGGAATTACTTCAATCTAAATACATGGCTGTAATGAATATTCAACTATTGAATATCTATCAAAATATGCCTATTCAATTGTAGAGGCAAACTGATAAGTTTACCTGACATATTTTTTTCTCAACTAAAAAATTCAACAGACAAAATAAATATTTACAATTATGAACCGAAAGAAAATTATCATCGGAGTAGCCATAGGAGCTCTCCTGCTCATTGGAATCTTATTTTTTACAAGGAAAACATCCAATGGACACATGCATTTAATGACTGCCAGAGCAAGTCGTAATACGATTACAAATACCGTTACGGCTACAGGAACGGTCGAACCTGTCAAGAAAGTAGATGTCGGGACGCAGGTTTCGGGCATTATAGACAAAATTTATGTTGATTTCAACAGCGAAGTAAAGGCAGGACAGGTGATCGCCGAAATGGACAGGGTAAACTTACTTGCCGATTTGCGTTCGAAAGAAGCCGACTTAGCAAGCAGTCAGACCGAGTTCGAGTATCAGGAAAAGAACTATGCACGCAGCAAGACGCTGCACGAAAAACAACTGATCAGTGATACGGATTATGAAACGGCCACTTATAATTATGAAAAGGCAAAAAACAATTATACAAACAACCAGTCTGGCATGCAGAAAGTACGTCGTAATCTTGAATATGCAACGATTGCCAGTCCGATTGATGGCGTAATAATCAACCGCGCTGTCGAAGAAGGTCAAACCGTTGCTGCCGGTTTCAGTACGCCGACCTTATTTACTATTGCCAACGATCTTACGCAAATGAGGGTGATTGCCAATGTGGACGAAGCTGACATAGGTCAGGTTGACGAAGGACAAAAAGTAACATTTAAAGTCGACGCCTACCCAAACGATGTGTTTGAGGGAAATGTGACGCAAGTTCGTCTGGAAGCAAAGAACACTTCCAACGTTGTTACATACGAAGTAGTAATTAGTGCCCATAATCCTGATTTGAAATTAAAACCCGGTTTGACGGCTCAGGTTACCATTTACACTTTGGAGCGCAATGATGTATTGACAGTTCCGAACAAAGCATTTCGTTTTATTCCCGACGAACCGGTGTTACAGGCAATGAATATTCTCGTTGGCGAAAATATCAGGGAGGTGCCGTCAGGGAAAAAAATTGTATGGATTAGCGACGGCAACACGTTAAGCCCCAGATTGATTACAGTCGGCACATCAAGCATAACCATCACAGAGATCATTGATGGTCTTTCCGAAAGAGACGAAATTGCCATGGATTTGACAGCCGAAATGCCCAATATGCCCAATGACGGTCCGGGAAGGGGAAGTATGTTTATGCCGCGACCGCCGGGGAGGAGGTAATTTCAATTACGAATTAAAAAATTACGAATTAAAAATTACGGAATTTTAGAAATAAAATAAATCATGAAAGAGATAATAAGAATTGAGAGAATAAAGCGTGATTTTATTGTGGGAGAAGAAACGGTGCATGCTTTAAGGGATGTATCTTTCACCATCCGCGAAGGCGAATTTGTGACTATCATGGGAAGTTCAGGATCTGGCAAAAGCACCCTTCTGAACACGTTAGGTTGTTTAGATACCCCAACACAAGGAGAATACTACTTAGATGAAGTGTCAGTACGCACCATGGGGAAAAATGCACGCGCCACATTGCGTAATCGTAAAATCGGTTTTGTATTCCAAAGTTATAACCTGTTGCCTAAGACTACTGCGGTAGAAAATGTGGAGTTACCTTTGTTGTATAATCCGGCGTATAGTGCATCCGAGCGACGGAAAAAATCAATCGAATCGCTGAAAGCCGTCGGATTGGGCGACCGCCTGAACCATAAAAGCAACCAGATGTCGGGAGGACAAATGCAACGTGTAGCTATTGCCCGTGCACTGGTAAACGACCCTGCAGTGATACTGGCCGACGAAGCAACCGGTAATCTTGATACCCGTACAGGTTTTGAAGTGCTGGTACTTTTTCAGCGGTTACATGCCGAAGGTAAAACGATTATTTTTGTGACACATAATCCTGAAATTGCCCATTTCAGCGGTCGTACCATAGTATTAAAGGACGGACGTGTCGTAAGCGATACAACAAACTCCCATATTGAATCGGCTGCATACGTATTGGCACAATTACCTTTAAATAACGAATAATAGAGAAGTAAACAATTATGAATAACTGAAAAATTCAACTAAACTCTAAACTTTACTAATTAATACTAAATAAAATGAATATTATAAATTTGATAAAAATAGCAATTAAGGCACTGTCTAACAACAAAATGCGCGGATTCCTTACCATGTTAGGCATCATCATTGGGGTAGCTTCCGTGATTACGATGCTTGCCATCGGGCAGGGAGCTACACAGAGTATTCAGTCAGAAATTAGTGAAATGGGATCCAATATGATTATGATTCAACCAGGAGGAGACATGATGAGAGGAGGAGTAAGACAGAGCAGTTCGTCCATGGAATCATTGAAAATGGCCGATTATGAAAGTATTGTACAGGAATGTCGTTACCTGACAGCTGTGTCACCGATTGTCAATGCATCGGGACAGGTCGTTTTTGGTTCCAATAATACCCCAAGTACGATCAATGGGGTTAGCCGTGAATATTTGGAGATTCGCCGATATAGTATTGATGATGGCATTATGTTTACAGATCAGGATATCCAATCAGCTACAAAAGTATGCGTAATCGGAAAAACTGTGGCAGACAACCTTTTTACAAACGGCGAAAATCCCGTAGGCCAAGTGGTCCGGTTTAAGAATATCCCTTTTCAAATCATCGGGGTCTTGAAAAGTAAAGGGTTTAATACGATGGGAATGGATCAGGACGATTTGATTCTGGCGCCTTATTCTACGATTCAAAAACGGGTTTTGGCAATTACTTATTTACAAAGTCTTAATGCGTCTGTTGTCAGAGAAGATTTATCTGAAGTTGCCATAGATGAAATTGCAGAGATTTTACGTCGCAATCATAAGCTGAAACCTGAAGATGAGGATGATTTTACGATCCGCTCAATGGAGGAAATCAGTTCGATGATGAATACGGTAACCACTTTATTGACCGTTTTACTTGCTTCGGTAGCCGGTATTTCGTTGGTAGTAGGCGGTATTGGCATTATGAATATCATGTACGTATCCGTTACAGAACGTACCCGCGAAATCGGACTTCGTATGAGTATCGGTGCCAGAGGAATAGATATATTATCGCAATTTCTGATCGAATCCATACTGATAAGCCTTACCGGCGGCGCTATCGGCGTAATATTCGGCTTCGTAGTTTCTATGATTATCAATATGTTTACGGCCACTTCAGTTCAGATATGGAGTGTGTTGCTGTCATTTGCCGTATGTACGGCAACAGGTGTATTCTTCGGTTGGTATCCGGCGAAGAAAGCAGCGCAATTAGACCCGATTGAAGCGATCCGTTACGAATAAACATTTTCAGGTGAAAGTTGAAAGTTATCATTCGCAATTCCTAATTAATATTGTATCTTTGTAAAATGAAACAGATACCTCAAATACAAACGTTATCAGGTAATCCCAGGCGAATAGGATGGCTTGTTCATGCAATCGTATGGATTGTGCTGTTCTTTTTCCCTTTTCTGTTCAGAGGCAGAAGTTCGGGAACGATAAGCCTGCAGGATTATATGGGATTTTTTATCATGCTGGCAGGTGTAATCGTTGTATTTTATGCAAATTACAGCTACCTAATCCAACGTATTCTGTTTTCCCGAAGGTTTTGGCTCTATTTCCTTAGTAACGTACTTTTATATACCATTGTCATTTTCTGTTCACATATCCTTATGAACCTGCTACCACCACCCGAAGTGGCAATGGCGGAACGTGTACATCAGGTACCGGTTCACTTTTTCATCTTAGCCGATATCATCAAGTACGTCTTTCTTACGGTTTTAAGTGTGGCGCTAAAAGCCACAAACAGTTGGTATCAGATTGATACGGAACGAAAAGAATTAGAAAAACAACGTTCCGAAGCCGAACTACAAAACCTTAAAAATCAACTGAACCCACATTTTCTGTTTAACACGTTGAACAATATTTACAGCCTGATAGCTATCAACGGTGAACAGGCGCAAGAGTCCGTACACGAACTGAGTCGTTTGCTCAGATATATGCTATACGATAGCAGTCAGGAATTTGTACCTTTGGAAAAAGACATTGATTTCGTACGCAACTATGTTGAATTGATGCGTATTCGCATGCCGGAACATGTTGACTTAAGGGCAGATATACAAATTGCACATCCGGATATTCCGATTGCGCCGCTCCTGTTTATTTCACAAATTGAAAATGCTTTTAAACATGGTATAAGCAACAGCAAACCCTCATTTGTGCATATAGAAATCATAGCCGAAAACAATCAAATCCATTGTAAGATTCAAAATAGCTTTTTCCCTAAGGATGAACAGGATAAAAGCGGCTCCGGCATTGGATTGCTTAATCTGAAAAAACGTTTAGACCTGTTATATCCAGGCAAATACGCACTGACCTTCGAGCAATCTGATGAAATATTCAATTGCGAACTCAGATTGAAAATTGAAAGTTGAAAATTGCTATTTAAATGCTTAACTCTTTTTCACTTAACATTAACTGCTAAAAAATGAATCTTACCTGCGCGATAATTGATGATGAACCATTGGCTGTCAGCTTGTTGGAATCGTATGTAATCAAAACGCCCTTTTTGGCTTTGAAAGGGAAGTACAACAGCGCAATTCTTGCATTACCTGAGTTGAATACATATCCGGTTGACTTGCTTTTCTTAGATATTCAAATGCCCGAGCTGAGTGGAATGGAGTTTTCGCGTATGCTATCGGGGACTACGAGGATTATTTTTACCACCGCTTTTGAACAGTATGCACTTGACAGTTACAAGGTCAATGCGCTTGATTATCTATTGAAGCCTATCAGTTACGCCGACTTTCTTCAATCTGCTCAAAAGGCACTGAAATGGATTGAAATGTTTCATAACCGGCAAAACCCTCTTGTGGAATCAAGCAAACAGGAACCGGAAAGTATATTTATCAAAACCGAACGCAAACTGATACAAATTGATTTGAGTAAAATTCTGTATATAGAAGGCTTAAAGGACTATGTGAAAATATTTGTCGAGGGACTGCCGCATCCTGTGCTTTCATTAATGAGTATGAAAGCGATGGAAGAATTGCTCCCTTCTCACAGATTTATCCGCGTACACCGTTCTTTTATTGTCCAGCCTGAAAAGATCAAGATCATCGAACGGAGCCGGATTGTATTTGGTAAAGAATATATCCCGATCTCAGATAATTACAAAGATAAGTTCAACGAATTTCTTTCACGCCGGTCGCTTTTTACAGAAGGCGGGAAGAGTTGATATTGATTTTCACTATTATCTTTGCAGTCAAATGTGCGACAAGAAGTCGTATAAACAATTGTTCAGCAAGCGTGCCTGAACCTGTTATTCCGTTAACAGTAGCCTATGAGAGCGTGCGACGG
>JGI24705J35276_12238595_pt1 | contig 28239 bp, 30 predicted proteins | sample TergutNt197P4_FD_35276 | JGI IMG/M metagenome (IMG submission 35276) | reverse complement strand
AAAAAATGGGGTTTGTTAAGTGGTTTTTGCGTTACGGTATCATTCTCTGCGAACGATCATCGTTACGGCGTTCCCGCCGCCGAGGCAGAGCGTGCACAGGCCCGTATCTTTCTGGCGATCCTGCATGGCGTAGACCAGTGTTGTCAGCACGCGTGCTCCGGAGCAGCCGATGGGGTGTCCGAGTGCCACAGCCCCCCCGTTCACGTTGAATTTGTCATCGGGTATGTTGAACGCTTTCTTCACTGCGCATGACGCGGTCGCAAAGGCCTCGTTGTGTTCGAACAGGTCAATGTCGTCGACCTTCATCCCGGCTTTCTTCAGAACATGCTGGGTGGTCGGTATGGGCGCCTCCATGATAAGCTCCGGCGCCACTCCTCTCTCGCCGTACGCGACGATGCTTGCCAACGGCTTGATGCCGTGTTCTTTCGCCCAGGATCTGGATGCCACGACCACTGCCGCGGCCCCGTCGCTCAATTGGGAAGCGTTCCCGGGAGTTACGACGCCGTCCTTTTTGAACGCCGGCCTCAGTGAGGAAAGGGACTCCATTGTCGTGTCCCCTCTTACTCCCTCGTCCACTTCGAAGACCGTGTCCCCTTTCTTGGTCTTTATGGTGTAGGGGACGATCTCTTTCTTGAATTTGCCTGCGGCCTGCGCCGCGGCCGCTTTCTTATTGCTGTCCACCGACAGCTGGTCGGCGTCCTGCCTTGTGACGCCGAACCTCTCCGCCACGATCTCCCCGGTGTTCCCCATGTGCTGATTGTTGAAGATGTCCCAGAGCCCGTCATGGACCATGGTGTCCGTCAGGACCTTATCGTTCATTGTGAAACCCCACCTGGCACCGTCAAGATAGTAGGGGATGTTGCTCATGCTTTCCATGCCGCCTGCTGCGATGACATTGTACTCTCCGGCCTTGATCGCATCCGCCGCATTCATGACCGATTTCAGGCCGGAGCCGCACACATCGTTCACTGTGTATGATCCGATCTCAGCGGGGAGCCCCGCCGCCATGGCGGACTGCCTTGCCGGGTTCTGCCCGAGGCCGGTCGATACCACGTTGCCCATGATGCACTCCTCGATATCGGCGGGAGCGAGCCCTGCCCTTTTCACTGCCTCGCCGATCGCTGTCGCGCCGAGTTCTGTTACTTTGATGCCGCTGAGCGCTTTGCCGTATTTTCCTATCGCGGTCCTTGCCGCGCTGAGTATTACTATTTCTTCCATTGGATTACCTCACAAATGTAATGGGTATAGGTAGGGGACTGAGTATTTATTGGTGTCGGTGTTCATATACGTCTATTGACGAATTCAACAGGCTGTTCCGCACCCATTCTCTTCAGGGGCTTCGATAAATGCCTCCTTGCCGCGGTGGGCGGTTCGTACCACCCTTCCCGGACCCACCTTACCGCTTTTTTCACCTGAGGCGCCTCTGCGGATGTGCCGCACCTTCTGCAGCGGTATCCTTTCCCCTTCCCGACGGATTCCATGGTCCTGCCGCAACCCCCGCATACGGGATTCGAGATCTTCTCGTATCTTTCGGCGGCTGTGATCACACGCACCTTCTCTGCGTTGAGCGTCCTCGGCTCCTCTCTGAGCTCCCCCATGACCCCTATCGCATCCCCCTCTGACAGGTTGTCGAAGAGGAGACGGAACTCCTTTGACGGTTCGTATGCTCCGACTGTCACTTCCCCGAAGCGGGTGGCGATGCGTGTGAGAACGTGCCCGCCCTGTATGTGTTCGCTTCCGGTCACTTTCCCCTCAATATAATACGACTGGCCGGGCACCAGCTCCTTTGGGCGGCGGAGGATGTGGTCGTCCGTTCCCTGGTTCGTGAGGAAGATCATCCACCTTTCTATCGGTTCGCTCCTTATGATCTCCTTCCCTCTCATAAGTTCCCGGCGGTCCTCCCCGCGGAGACCATACATTATCGGGCAAGGCGTCGACGGGACCATGGCGACCTTCCGGGCCCTTTCCTCCCAGCTGTTGAAGGTAGACCGCAGCGAATTGTCCGCTTCTTTTATGGAAAGGGGTTCGAAGACGCGTTCGGTCCCCCACCTGTCCTTCGGTCTGTATGTGAGCATTTCCAAGGTGCTGTCCCGGGGCCTCCAGGCCATCCCGCATGTCGCTCCGATAATGCCGCGGCCGCACCCTTTCTCATATTTCAGCGCACCGATCCGGATGATCTCCTCCTCCGCCTCGCTCTTGTCCAGGATGGTCCTGACGCCTTTCCAGTATATGGACGGGGGAGGCTTCTTCCTGCTCACTACCAGCCCGGGGCACGAGTCCGGTTCGCTGTATCTCTCGATCAGCGGAATTAACATCTCGACGATCTCACTCTCATCCGGTTCATAAGATGAAGCGTTCTCGAAGCATGATATTTCCCTGCCGGAAATGTCCCCTATGCACGTGCGCCGTCCGTTCCCCTTTCCAAATCTCATCACGAGCGAGCCGTTGCCCCTGGTCTTCCAGGGGACCGCCGGATTCAGTCTCACAAGGCGCGGATACCCGATCAGGTCCATTCTTTCGCATAGCAGGGAGATGATCTCTGTCGCGAGGAACGTGGTACAGTTCCCATTGATGGAATCGGTGTCATCGACCGCGACATACATGCCCGGTCATCCTTTAATTGTGATATAACACATTCTGAGAAATGACATTCATCGTATCGATAAAGAACATGCCGCCGTCATCAGAGAACGCCCCCCGGATGGAATACACCTCTCTTTTTTCAGGTTCGCTTCTGGAAAAACAAGATATCTTCCCGCCGTCGCTGTCCTCAAAAAGGAATGTGTATCCATTTTTTGTTGTTTTGACGTCATATGCTATCCCGACAACATCCTTGTTCTCGGGTTCATCGCTGTTGATGAACACTGCTATCAGGATCATTATCGACACGGATAAGCAAAATAAAGAATAGCGGTCAAGCTTTTTCATACAACGATTATTTTTTTCGGAGGGTTATTAAGAATATAACTACAGTTATACTGACCGCACATCAACGCCCCCACCCCTATATTTCTAGTGGAACCCCTAAGAAGTCGTATAGAGGTTATCAAAAAAACGTTCGCGTCCTCTTTAACCGTAATTTCCTATTATCCATAAGAGCGCTATGAACGCCACGATGCCCAGTATGCAGCCGGCGATGACGAGCCATCCTTTCATTTTAATTCTCCTTTGCATTATGCAATGTTCTTCCCTAATACAATCCGTCTTATAAAACTGATATCATCTGTTTTGTGTTTTGAAAAATCACATAAAAGAAACTATTATAACAGACCTTGGGCTATGTAGTCGGGCGCAGTTGAAGAGGGATAAAATGGGAGAATCAATATTCGGTCCGTCAAAAGATAAAAGGAAGGTTCTCATAAAAAACAGGAATATTCTTCAGACAACATACATTCCCGATCAGTTACCTCACAGAGAGAATGAAGTGAGGATAATCGTTGAGATAATAACACCTTCTCTCTATAAGAGCAAACCTTCTAACATACTCATAACTGGGAAGACGGGAACAGGTAAGACCGCCGTCATTAATTATATTGGAAAGGAATTGAAGAAAGAAGATCCGGATGAAGAGAACTGCAGTTTTATCTATGTGAACTGCGAGATCGTTGATAATCCATACGGGATACTTTTCAATATATCAAATCAAATAATCAAAGACCACAACAACAGGATACCATTTACCGGATGGAGTCTTGATAAGGTATATGACACGATAATCAAGTACATAGATGAAAAAGAGAAGATACTGATCGTTGTTCTGGATGAGATAGATAGGATCCAACAGAAGAACGGTGATGATATATTCTATTTCTTAACAACAATGAATGAAGTTCTTAAGAATTCAAAGATATCAATAATCGGAGTAACTAACAACGCAAAATTCATGGAGCTGTTGAGTCCAAAAATAAAGAGCAGGCTCGGAGAAGAAAAGGTGGTTTTTCCGCCTTATCAACGCGAGCAGCTTCAGGACATTCTGAAAAAGAGAGCGGAATTAGCTTTTGACCCGGATATAATAGAAGATGGTGTTATTCCGTATTGCGCTGCGATATCCGCTCAGGATTCGGGCGACGCAAGGAAAGCATTGGATCTTCTCAGAGTATCGGCGGAGATAGCTGAAAGGAACGGCGATTCAACAGTAACGGAAGCCCACGTCAACTCAGCAAGAAGCAGAATAGAATTGGATGCGGTGGTCGAGGTGATAAGAACATTGCCCCCTCAATCAAAGATCGTTCTGATGAGTGTCATCAAGAATCATGAGAAAAAGGAAAAGGACATCGCCGTGATAACCGGTGATGTATATACTGTTTACAAAGAGATATGCAATATCTTGGAATACAGTTCTTTAAAGGAAAAAAGGGTTGCGGATCTGATATCCGAATTGGATATGCTCGGGATAATACATGCAAGGGTCAAATCCTTTGGCAGGAACGGAAGGACCAGAGAGATAGAGCTCAACATCAACAAAGATATTATTGATTTTGTAATGAAAGATGAGATATTCGAACCTCTTTCAAAATATAAAGTAACAAAACAGACCAAACTGCTTTGATATCATTCCTTTTCGTTTTCCAGTGGAAATATAGGGGTGGGGGCGTCGATCTCGTTTTCCATTTCCTTTCTGAACCTCAAATAATATCTGTGATCGATAAGGAAACTTATTCCGATCAGAAGAAAGACGATAAGAAGCACTGCGGCCGCAAGGGAAGGTATGGTGTTCGGCACGTTCTTATCAATAACGTCCAACTTTCCATCCCTTATCATACTGAACACTCCGACCCATGGTATCTCGAACCACGCAACGGATTTTATTCTCTCTTTCGATACCAATACGGAGCTCAAACTTGGCTGATCGAATCCCCGATTGTTATCCCCCATTGTTATGAACCCGCTGCCGGAACCGTTCTTCACAAGCGCATCAAGATTCAGGGTGCAACTGATATTCCCGCCGTACCCTAATTTTTCCATTGTGAGCATGCCCGATAATCTATTGTAATCGTCGCCGCCGGTGCAGGACCATAGTTCTTTGGGGTATTTACCGAGGCTCGGGGCGCTCCACGTCCCGTCGCCATTAAGGTCAAGCCATAATATCGCACGGTGGATCACGGGATTTCCTACATCTCGGTTGTAGATTATCACATCCCCGTAGTTGCCGAACTTCTCGTATCCTGTGTTATATCCGTCAACGTACGACCGTATCTCGACCTTGTTCTTATCCTTAACAACAATTAGATCGCCTGTGTCAATGACGCCGATATGCGATTTCATCCCGTGCTGCATGCTCTCCGATACGACGATCGTCTGAGGGGGGCTGACGCCGGATGCCGCAGAGACGCCTATGAAAACGGCGGCTATGATGACAACAGCCGCGACAAGGACCATCGCCGCATGTTTCGTATCGGATTCCACGACCCACGTTAGGGTTTCATGATTATTAATTAAATGCCCTAAAACAATTATATTGAAACCGGTATTCCAAAAATATGAACAGGCCCTCCAACGACGAGTACTTCATGAGCATGGCCGAACTGGTGTCGCAAAGGTCGACATGCGTCAGAAGAAGGGTCGGAGCCGTCATCGTAAAAGATAAGCACATTTTGTCCACGGGGTACAACGGATCTCCGAAAGGAACCCGGCACTGCGAGGAGCTGGGGTGCATAAGGGAGCAGCTGAACATACCATCTGGGACAAGGCATGAGCTGTGCAGAGGGGTCCACGCGGAACAGAACGCCGTGGCTCAGGCGGCGTATTTCGGGGTAAGCGTGAAAGATGCCACGATATACACGACAACATTCCCCTGTTCGATGTGCACGAAGATCCTCATTAATTCGGGGATAATCGAGGTCGTTTACAAAACTGGGTATGCTGACGATCTTTCGAGGGAACTGCTCAAGGAAACCAACATAAAGGTCCGCAGTTTGCTCCCCGAGACCGAATGAAACCTCCTGCGGCAAGGCCCTTTCTATTAGACAATTACGCTTAAGTACACCCACTCAATACACTGCTCGGCAATAGTCGGGGAGAGTAAATTGAGCCGAACTGACATACTTTCGGAAATAAAGAAGGCTGAAGCAGAGGCAGACGCCAAGGTCGAAAAGGCCGAGGCCGACAAAAAAACAGCTATCGCAGAGGCCCGCAGAGATTCTGTGAAGAGGATTCAGGATGCTGAAGCAGAGATGCGCAGCAACTACGAATCCACCATTGCAGCGGAGCAGAGGGTCCTAGATGAGAAAAGGAGCGAACTTCTCGCCGTAGGCGAGAATGATGCCAAGGTCATCGAGAAATCCTCCGCGAAGAAAATCAAGGAAGTGAATATTTTTCTGATCAAAGAATTTGAGAGGACGATAGATGTCACTTCCTGAGTCAATGAGTAGGGTCGTGGTCGTGGGCACAAAAACCCGCTTGGAGGAAGCTATCGAGGCTTTCTACAGCGTCAAAGTGCTCCACGTGATAGATCATACCGCAGGCGCAGACGGCATGTCCATAGGAACCCCGTTGCACACCAACCTGAAAGCATCCGAGAGGCTGCTCAAGGTAAGAGCAATGGAAAAAGAACTCGGTATAGGAAAAAATACCGAGACGGAAAAGGTTTCGGCGACGGAAATAAGGAGCCAGATATCAGCAGGCGGTGTTGAGAGCATCGAGGCCGAGGTCTTAAAGGTCCTCGATGTTAAAAATGATCTCAATCGGAGAATCACTGAATTAAACGCTAAGAAGAAGAGCTTAGAACTTCTCACGGCGCTCCCGGTGGACCTTGAACTTTATAGCGGGTACAAGAGTCTGGCGGTGATCGCAGGCACAGTCGAGAGCGACCCGTCCGATGCGCTTAGGGCGCTTGCGGACTCCGAGTCCTTTGTTTCATTCAAAAAGAAAAAAGGCGGAGTGGCGGCGGTATTCGTAAGGGCCGAGGACAGGGAGAAAGCGGCATCGATCCTTTCAGAGCATGGTTTCGCGGAGATCGCGGTGCCTGAAGGAAAAGGATCGGTGCCCGACGCGCTCGCAGAGGCCGACAAGGGCTTGGCAGACCTCTCCGCCAAGCTTGGATCCGTTGAGAAAGAGGTCGAAGCACTTCAGATAAAACACAAAACATTCCTTCGTGCATCGGATGAGGAACTTTCGATCGAGATCGAGAAGGGCGAGGTCCCTCTCAGGATCGCGACCGGGGGGCACTCGTACATAATGGATGCTTGGGTACCGACCAAGAAAGCACAGGCCGTGATGGCCGAGCTGGAATCGAGGCTAGGTAACGATGTCCACATCGAGGTCGAAGAGACCAGGGGCAGGAACCTGCACGAAGAGGAAGAGGCAGAGGAAAGATTCAAAAAAGTACCTACAAAGAACAATAACGGACTCATTGCGAAGGAGTACGAACACGCCACAAGTCTGGTCGCGGTTCCGAAATATCAGGAGATCGACCCATCGGTCCTGATCATGTTCTTCCTTCCGTTGTTCTTTGGTTTCATGATAGGAGACTGCGGCTACGCCATACCCTTCATAATATTGGGGGCGTACGGTCTCAAGGTCACACACCACAAGGATTGGCGTGCGATCGCCACTGTGCTGTTCTTCGGAGGCATATGGTCATTCGTATTCGGGTTCTTCTTCTTCGGAGAAGCGCTTGGAATGCACTTCGTCGGTGAATGGGCGCCGCCGCTGCACATGACATGGGAAGGGCTGTTGGGAATGCAAATGCCGGATTGGTTTACCGGGTTGTTGGTCAACGGTCACGGGGTGTCGAAGCTCGAGGGCGACGACGTCGTCATGCTGCTGAAGCTGGCTGTGTACATCGGCATAATCCACATCATGATAGGATACGTGTGCGGGTTCCTTAACATAAGGAGGCAGCACAACAACAAACACGCTTTCTTTGAAAAGGGCGGATGGATCATAGAGTTCATCGGAATGGTAGTGTTCTGCTATGCGATGACCCAGGTTCTGTTCAGCAAGGCTCCGATGGAGGGTATTGTATTGTATCTTCTGTTGGTCGGGCTGGCGATGCTCGTGATCGGGCTGGCGGTGAACTTCAAGACAGAAGGCGCCAAAGCGGTGATCGAGCTTCCGGGGGTCATCGGGATGATACTATCATACGCACGTCTGGCGGCCATTGGTATGTCCAAGGCCGGCATGGCTATGGCCTTTAACTACATAGTGTTCATAATGTTCATGGGAATAACCAAAGATGTGGGCGGGGATATCATATGGCCCGGCCCGATCATGCTGATACTGACACTATTGTTCTTGGCTTTCTTACACCTAGTGGTATGGACCTTGGGAATACTGTCCGGAGGACTGCACGCCTTAAGGCTGCAGTTCGTGGAGCTGATGACGAAGTTCTTCGTCGGCGGCGGGACAAAGTACGAACCGTTAAAGGTCAAACGAATCAAAACGTTTTTAACAAAAACAGAAGCTGATAAAGAGGTATAAAAATGGCATTGGAAGGAGAAGCAGCAGGAATAGCCGCAATCGGAGCGGGTCTCGCAGTCGGGCTTACGGGAATCGGAGCCGGAATGGGAGAGAAAGACGTAGGTGCGGCTGCAGTTGGAGCGATGACAGAGGACAGGAGCATATTCGGAACGGCGATGATATTCATGGTCATTCCGGAGACAATCGTCATCTTCGGTCTTGTGATAGCTATCATAATACTGTTTGCGTTGTAAAGTCTGAGGCCTTCATATGGCATTAGATAACGTCGTGAAGGAGATCGAAGCATCCGCCTCCGTGCGGGCCGGCGAGATAGAGTCGCAGGCCGAGGCAGAGGTCAGGGCGATCCTGGCCGAGGCCGATGCGCTGATTTCCGACATGAAAGAGAAAGAGGACAAGAAGCTCAAAGAAGAAATTGAGCGTCTCAAACGCCAGGAACTCTCAAGCGCGGAGCTTGAAAGCAAGAAGATAGTCCTGTCAAAAAAGAAGGAGATCCTCGCAAAAGCGTTCGAGACGGTGCTGGCCGACCTCGAGTCTGCCCCCAGGGATGTTAAACTGGAGCAGTACAAAGAGATGGTAAAATCGGCAAAGGCCGTCATCGACAAGCCAAAAGCGATAGTATCTCCCAAGGATGACTTCACGGCAAAGGAACTTGGCGTCAAATCGGTCGAGACAGATCCGAGGATACGTGCGGGATTGATCCTCCAGAGCGAGGACGGCACCGTAGAGGTCGACATGCAGTATGAGACCTTACTCCAGACGATCTGGAACCGTGAGATAAAGGCCTTGTCCGACATCCTGTTCGAGTGAGACACATGTTCAGGCGCAACAGAGGCAAAGGCAACTACGCGTACACGGTCGCTAGAGTAAAGGCCAAAAAATCCCTCTTACTGAAAGAAGAGGATTACGAGAAGATGCTGATGATGACCGTGCCGGAGATATCGCGCTACATAAGCGAAGCTGGCTACAGCAAAGAGATGGCGGATCTGGCGGGAAGACTGTCGGGGCTGAATCTTCTGGAGCACGCGACCTATCTCAACATGGCAAAGGTGTTCGGCAGCATCCTTTTGTCGGCGACCGGAGAACTCTACGAAATGGTCTCTGCGTACCTCGACAAATGGGACGTATGGAACCTTAAGGTAATACTTCGCGGAAAGTCCTACGGTCTGGACGCGGACGGCTTAAGGGAGGACCTCGTTCCAGCAGGCAAACTCAGCGCCGAATCTTTGGAAAAACTCATCGCTTTTGACTCGGATGACGACATCCTTGCGAACTTCGGGAAAATGGCCCACGTGAACTTCCCCCAGGAGATCCTGGCAGCCTACAAGGCAAGCGGGAACCTGGGAGTGATCGAGGACTTCCTGGAGAAGATACACTATGAAAGACTGATCCACAGCATCGACCTTTCGTCAAGACCCTCACACCTATTCCATGACTATATCAGGGAAGAGGTTGACATGAAGAACTTCGAGACCATCCTGAAGCTGAAAGCGGAAGGGATACACGGAGAGCAGGTCATGAAATACCTCATCCACGGGGGAAGAGGGATAGACGACAGGATGCTGGCGGTCCTTGCCAACGCGGAGGACATAAACTCCATGGCGTCAGAGGCTGCCCAGCTCAAGTTCGGCGAAGAGATAAAGGGCGCGTTGGAGACCAACGACGTCAGGGAAGCGGTTCTGTCTCTTAGGAAATACGAGAGAGAGAAAGCGAAGAAATTCTCGCGCCTGTACCCGCTGTCGGTGATCCCGGTGATCGACTACATGATCAATAAAGAATATGAGGTCAGGAACATCAGGGTCATAGCCAGAGGAATGGAGAGCGGAATGGACAGGGACATTATCAAAGGACTGTTGGTGATCTGATGGAAATCGCAGTAGTGGGAAGCGAGGAGTTCGTGCTAGGGTTCAGGCTTGCTGGGCTGAAGCGCGTATTCGTGGCAGATGAAAGTAACTACCAGAGCATGATCTCAAAGGCCATGTCCGATGCGAACATCGGCATCCTGGCCGTTGATGCGGAGGATCTGAACTATCTTCCGCACAATTTCAGATCGAAGATATTGGACTCCATACAGCCCGTGGTCGTACCGGTGGGCGGAGACGAAAGCGACCTTCGCGAGAAGGTCAAAAGAGCAATTGGCGTTGATTTATACAAAACAGAGGATGAGTAAATGAGCACTAAAGGTGTAATCTACAGGGTCGCGGGTCCAGTGGTGACGGCAACCGGGATCGCTCCCAGAATGTACGATGTCGTACAGGTTGGGAACGAAGGTCTCATGGGCGAGGTCATCAAGATCATAGGCGACTATTCTATCATCCAGGTTTACGAGGATACTTCGGGTGTGAAGCCCGGAGAGCCGGTCTCAAATACCGGGCTCCCTCTTGTCGCGGAACTCGGTCCGGGACTTCTGACATCCGTTTACGATGGGATCCAGAGGCCTCTTCCCGTGCTCAGGGACAAAATGGGAGATTACATCTTCCGCGGCGTTACCGCACCTGGACTCGACAGAGAGAAGAAGTGGGAGTTCAACCCCACAGTCAAGAACGGTGAAGAAGTTGAGGCGGGACAAGTGATCGGTACCGTCATGGAAGGCCCGATGATCCATAAGATCATGGTCCCTCCGACATTCAGGAAAGGAAAGATAGAGGATATCTCGGCAGGCAAGCACACGGTCGAGGACGTCATCGCGAAAGTGGACGGACAAGAAGTGTGCATGATGCAGAAATGGCCCGTCCGTGTTTCGAGGCCGGTAATGGAGAAGTACCAGCCGGACATACCGCTGGTCACCGGACTCAGGGTGCTTGACACGATGTTCCCCCTTGCGAAAGGAGGAGCGGCGGCCATTCCCGGCGCGTTCGGTACCGGTAAAACGGTCACGCAGCAGTCCTTGGCCAAATATTCCGATGCGGAGATAGTGGTGTACATCGGTTGCGGCGAACGCGGCAACGAGATGACCGAGGTCCTTACGGAATTCCCGGAACTGGTGGACCCGACGACAGGCGAGTCTCTTATGAACAGGACCGTCCTGATCGCGAACACGTCCAACATGCCCGTGGCGGCAAGGGAGGCGTCGGTTTACACAGGTATCACCATCGCGGAATACTTCAGGGATATGGGGTACGATGTCTCTCTCATGGCGGATTCCACGTCAAGATGGGCAGAGGCGATGCGTGAGATATCTTCGAGGCTGGAAGAGATGCCCGGAGAGGAAGGATACCCCGCATACCTCGCGGGCCGTCTTTCGGAGTTCTACGAGCGTGCGTGCCGCGCGAAGGCACTGAGCGGCGAGACGGGATCGATATCCGTCATAGGGGCGGTCTCTCCTCCCGGAGGAGACCTGTCCGAGCCGGTCACGCAGAACACGCTGCGTATCGTCCGTGTGTTCTGGGCGCTGGACACCAAACTGAGGGAGAGGAGGCACTTCCCCACCATCAACTGGCTGACATCGTACACGATGTACGACAAGCAGCTCAGCGGCTGGTATAAGCAGGAAGTGTCCGAGAATTTCCCCGAGCTCAAGGCATGGATGATGCAGGTCCTCCAGAAAGAATCGGAGCTGCAGGAGATCGTGCAGATGGTCGGGTCCGACTCTCTGCCCGATGAGCAGAAGATAACGCTGGAGATAGCCAGGATGATCCGTGAGATATACCTGCAGCAGAACGCCTACCACCCGGTGGATGCGTACTGCCCCATAAACAGGCAGTTCGTGATGATGACGCTGATCAAGAAATACTCCGACCTTGCCGTCAACGCACTTGCGTCCGGCGTACAGGTGGATAAGATAGCGCACCTCCCCGCGAGGCAGAGGTTCAACCAGGCCAAATATGAAGAGAACGTCGATGCGGAGCTCGAAGCAGTGTCCAAGGACATGGAGGAGCAGTTCGCGGAACTTAGGGCGTGAGAACAATGACAAAAGCAAAAGTATCCAAGGAGTACAAGACGGTCTCCCAGATAGCGGGCCCTCTGGTCTTCGTCAAGAAGACGGAACCGGTCGGCTACCAGGAAATGGTCAGCGTAAGGCTTTCCGACGGGTCGATGAAGAGAGGTCAGGTCCTTGACACGTCCGATGAGATCGTGGTCGTCCAGATATTCGAGGGCACCTCAGGTATAGACAGACAGGCATCGGTCCGTTTCCTCGGCGACACGATGAAGATGCCCGTCTCGAGAGAGATGCTCGGAAGGGTCCTCTCAGGGGCCGGAGAGCCGCTCGACGGAGGAGCCAGGATCGTTCCCGATAAAGAATTGGACATAGTCGGATCGGCTATAAACCCCTGGGCAAGGGACAGCCCGGCGGATTTCATCCAGACCGGGATATCGACCATCGATGGAATGAACACGCTCGTCAGAGGGCAGAAGCTGCCCATCTTCTCCGGATCGGGACTTCCCCACAATGAGATCGCATTGCAGATCGCAAGGCAGGCGAAGGTCCGCGGAGAGAACGAGGAGTTCGCAGTGGTCTTCATAGCGTTGGGCATAACGAACGAAGAGAAGCAGACCTTCATGAAAGAGTTCGAGAGAACAGGCGCGCTGAAGAGCGCGGTGGTCTTCCTGAACCTTGCAGATGACCCTGCTGTCGAGCGTATCGTCACGCCGCGTCTCGGTCTTACGACAGCGGAATACATGGCATTTGAACTCGGAATGCAGGTGCTCGTCATAATGACCGACATAACCAACTATTGCGAGGCTCTGCGTCAGGTCGGCGCAGCGAGAGAAGAGGTTCCCGGAAGACGCGGATACCCCGGCTACATGTACACCGATCTGGCACAGTTGTATGAGCGTGCAGGCAGGATCAAGGACAAGAAAGGTTCGATCACACAGATCCCGATCCTTTCGATGCCCGGTGACGACATCACCCACCCGATCCCCGACCTTTCAGGGTACATCACCGAGGGACAGATCGTTCTCTCGAGGGAACTCCACCGCAGCGGCATATACCCGCCGGTGAACGTTTCGTCGTCGCTGAGCCGTCTGATGAACTCGGGTGTCGGAAAGGGCAAGACCCGCGACGACCACAAGGCCGTGTCGGACCAGCTGTATGCGTCATATGCCGAAGGAAAGGACCTCCGCGGCCTGGTGGCCATCGTCGGTAAGGATTCCCTCTCGGCGAAGGACAGGAAGTTCCTGGACTTTGCGGACCTGTTCGAGGACCGCGTCGTCCGCCAGGGCATCGACGAGGACCGTTCCATAGAAAGGACGCTCGAGATATCCTGGGAGATCCTGAAGGAGCTCGACATCGACCAGCTGACAAGGATAGACCGCAAGTACATCGAGCAGTACCTGAAGAAGTGAGCCCATGGGAACCCAAGACATCACCCCTACCCGCTCGGTCCTTCTGGACCTCAAGAAAAAGATCAAACTGTCCCAGAGCGGATACAAGATCATGAAGATGAAGAGGGACGGCCTCATCATCGAGTTCTTTGAGGTTCTGGAAAAGGCCAAGAAGATGCGTAAGGGCGTCTCCTCCGACTACGAGGCCGCGATGGCAAAGATAACCATCGCCCGAGCGGTCGAGGGGGAGATAGCCGTGAAGAGCGCGGCATACGCGCTCAAAACGGAACCCGAGGTGAAACTTGGCAGTAAGAACATAATGGGAATGATGGTCCCAAAGGTGGAGGCCACTTCGATCCACACCAAGATGACCGAAAGGGGATACGGTGTGATCGAAACATCGGCATATATCGAGGAGGCCGCGGTGGCCTTCGAGAAACTTCTCGACACCTTGGTCCGTGCGGCCGAGGTCGAGACCACCATGAAGAAGCTGCTGGATGAAATAGAGAAGACAAAGAGAAGGGTCAACGCTCTCGAGTTCAAGATAATACCCGAACTCAAAGAGGCCGAAGCGTTCGTCAAGTTCCGTCTCGAAGAGATGGAAAGGGAGAACACGACCCGCCTCAAGCACCTGAAGAAGAAAGGAGAGGCCGCGGAGTGAGGTCGCTCAGAGACCGCGTGGATGACATCTCAGACGATCCGAAGAAACTGAAAAGGGTCTTCGCATTGATCTGGGGCGTGGCATATTTCATGCTCATCCTCGGTTTCATCCTTATCGTCTGGGTCGTCTTCCTGGACACCTAAACCACTTAAAACAAATTCTTTTTTTTACACTTTGGTCATTGGGTGAAATTCATCATCTTCGTGGCGCCGGTGCCTAGGTGAACGACGGGCATTATCGCCGGTTCGGGATTGAAATTGTGTGCCCTCTGATATTCCGTCTGGTCCTGCCAGGCGGATGCGTTGATGATCCTGGTGCCGCGGTAGTTCATGGTCCCGGCGCCGTGGACATGACCGGAAACGAATATGTCGGGGACCGTGTCTATGACCAGATAGTCCTTCTTCTCGGGCGCCATCGCCGTCTTCCCGCCGTACATCGGGGAGAGGTGGCGCCGCGTAAGCATCTCCCTCATCACGTTGACGGGGTCGCTGTAGCTGAGTTTCTTCTGGCCGCTTGCCACCCAGGCATCTATGCTCTTTCCATGATACGAAAGGAGGTTCCTCCCTTCTATCGCGATGCTTACGGGGTTCCCCGCCATGATCACGTTGGAATCAAACCCCTTGGTGAACATCTCGCTCAGCGCCGGCTGCGGCTCAGCCAGACGCACGGCGTCGTGGTTTCCGGGCTGGATCACTATCTTGATGTGGTCGGGAATATCCTTGACATACTCCCTGAGCTTCTCATACTGTTCGGTGATGCCTACGATGCTGAGCTCATCCTCCTGCCCGGGGAATATCCCGATCCCGTCGACCACATCTCCGGGAAATACGATATAATCAAGGTCCATGTCGTAAGAGTTGGCTTTCAGCCAGCTCATCATCCTCTTCCATTCCTTCTCTAAGAATGTGGAACTTCCGACATGGACGTCGGAAAGGAACGCAACGGAGGCGACCGAATCCGAGGGCACCCAGGTGCGCCCTGCGGGAACATCTGGTCTGAACAGCTTATCCGCGATGAAAAGGTCCCCTTTCATCGACGGCTTCCCCGAGACGCCTATGACCTCGTCGTTGACGAACATCTCTCCCGAACACGGGGAATCCTTCGATATCAGGACAGTACAGGTCCCAGATTCGTCCTCAAGGGACAAGGTGGTGTGGCCGTTCTTCGTTTCCTTTTTCTCGTATATCATCCCGATGATCTGCGTCTCTCTTCCGAGGGTCACAGCCTTGGATATCGGGACGGATGCCCCGAAATCCCTTCGTTTCTCGATTATCCTCTTAAGCGCGAAGAACCTGCTCTTGAAGTAGGCGGCGAAATCGGTGACCTTACCCTCGCAGGTGGAGTCCCCGGTGACATCCGTCCCCGGGACTATCGAAATGTCCGTGTGGTTCTTGTTCCTGGGGACTATGGGTTTCCTCTCCGGCGCAGTCGCCGCGTCTCCGGCGATGAAGTCCATGATATCTTTCTTCTCAATGAACATGGAACAGTTGGAGAGGGAGGTCAAAAGGGTGTCTGCAAAGGCCAGCGGATCCGAGCTGGAGAGTATGACCTCTAATGCATCCGGAGAGAAGAAAAGGTTCTTCCTTGCAGCCGCATTCAGGACCTCCGACCTCATAGCATACGCTATACGGTACTTCACTAAATAACCTTTCAACCCCCGCAAAGGGAGTTAAATACGCACAACGCCTGCCCCGTATCATGGTCAGGGTCTTGGTGTCATGCCCCGTATATCCCAGCGAGGATCAGGAGAAAGTAAGGGATGCTATTCTGAACATATTCCCGGACGCATCTTTGGAAAGGACCGAAGGCGGGTTCGAAGGAGAGGCAGGCACCGGCCGGTTCTGTGAGCTCATACGCAGACAGAAGATACTTGACAGCACCAGATCGATGATGTTCAAAGGGGTCAGGGGAGGCAGGATCGTGCTGCATCTGAACAAACAGGTCGCCGTCGTCGGAAAGATATCCTTTACTGAACCGAGGTCCATCCTGGGCACCCTGGCGGTCACAATGGAGTGCGACGACGATCCCGAAGCGGTCATCGACCGTATAGCGCCGAGGACCGTGGACGGCGAAGAGGTGAGGGCATGATAGGGATGTCGTGTACGCAATTCGGAGCGTATGACCCCGAAGCGGTCATGGAAATGGTGTCAAAAGATTTCGAACTGTGGGAGATCTTCTCCGAAGCGGACGGTGCGGTGACCAGGTTCTCCTCAAGGTTCAATGAGATAAAAGGCAATTATTCCATGAGGTATTCGATACACGCCCCGATAGGCGACATCAATATCGCATCCCTTAATGAAAAGATCAGGGAGACCTCGGTCGAGGAGATGCTCAGGACGATGGAGCACGCCAACCGCATGGACGTCAGGACGATAACGGTCCATCCGGGATTATATTCGATGATACTGCTCGATGTGAAGGACAGATCTGTGGAAATATCAAAACGCTCGCTGAAAGAGATAGAAAAAGGAGCCCGGGAGTACGGGGTGACCGCAGCGGTCGAGAACATGCCGTCATTCGTCGTCATGATGGGGCAGACCCCGGAGGAATTACTTGATCTGATAGACGGCACCGATCTGATGATATGTTTTGACATAGGCCATGCGAACACGATGGGAAAGATCGACGAATGCATCGATGCTTTTGACGGAAGGATAGCGAACATCCACATTCATGACAACGCCGGCAAGCACGACGATCACATGACCATAGGCGACGGGAACATCGATTTCGTTCCGGTGCTTTCAAAACTGAGAGGGTACAAAGGAAATTACATCATCGAATCCCGAAATATGGGGTCGGCCATCGAATCAAAGAAGCGTTTGGAAGGGATCATTCGCCAGATCGTTCTGTGAGGCCCCCGGGGCGGGGTTATTTCTTGATGAATCCATTGTAGAATGCCGGAAGCGCGTTGATCGCTTCTTTCGAGTCGACCAACCTTTTTAGAATATAATATAAGGCGAAGAAACCCACCACGATGAGTGCCAGAGACATGAAGACCTCGAATCCACCCGCCCCCATCCAGTCAAAGGATGAAAGATAGTTGATAACGAAATGCGTGAGCATCGAAGCGTACAGGCCGAAACGGACGAACATGTATCCGAGGAATATGCCCATTATCCCGGCGGTAAGGACCTTCCACCACTGTTCGTCCCAACCGGAATAATGTGCCATGCCGAAGATCGCACCGGATATGATGATCAGCACGACAGCGGTCGTGCTCATTCCGAATCCGCCAATGAGGCACCTCAGCGACTCCTTTTTTCTGTAGACGACAAGCGATATCAATGCCATCGGCAAGCCAATGAACAACACGCGGGCAGCGATCTCCTCCCAGAAGGGTGCATCAGCAAGAAGGAACATCATCTCTATCTTGTCCCCGAAATCCGGGACGGTGACATCACTTCCGGATGCGATAACGATGCTCGTTATGATGAAGTTTATGAACATCATTGCGGCCAGGAAGACGCATACCCAAAAGGCGGCGGTATTCTCTGTCGCGCCCTGCTTGAGGACGTTGCCGGAAGACTTTACCGCAGAGATGAATTTCCATATGGCGATCGCTACGCAGGACAGAAGTACAATCGCCACGAGGACCCAATAGATCTGCAGCGCAAGCCCTTCAAGAGAGAATATCACCTGCGGGAAAGGCAGAAGCAGGAAGAAACCAAGCGATCTATCAGAGAGGAAACTGAAGATATCCCAACTGTTCACTACCATTGTGAATGCTTCAAAAGCGGCGATGAAGATGACGAAAATGCAAGTCACCAGAAGAACGGTCTCTACAAAACCCGCCTGTTGTTTTTCAGGCACGGCGCCTTGAGCGTCCTGTGTGCGCACAGAATATGATCCGCTGCCGACATCACTTCTCAGGTCGCGGCCGCACGCTCCGCAGAACGATCTTCCCTCATCTGCGTACTCTCTGCATCTGGGGCACTGGTCATTCATTGTTTTCTATATACTCGACGATGTTATTTATCCTTTCCACATCGACCACAGCCAGCAAAGATCGTCTGTATTTTGCGATATCTGCGATCTGCGACGCAATGAACCCTTCTCTTTTCTGACTCACTCGCTCATAACCCTTGACCTTATTCAGATAATTGTCCCAAGATATCGCGAACGATTCGGCGGAAGACATATCGAAACGGCGTTTCATCCCCTTTTTGGCAAGTCTGTGTTCTTTGACGAATTCCATGGCCTTCACTGTGTTGATGTACATCTCTGTGAACTCCGCATTGTTCATATCGAGCGGAATGACCTCAATGGAGTCCTTCGAGCAAAGGTCTATCAGCTCGCAGAAAGCGGGCGTAGGCGTCTCCACCTCTCCAAAGTTGGACAGATGGTAAGCGTAGACCATATCGATCTCGCTCAACTCCTGTATCTCCTCTATCTCATCCCTGTGCTTCAGCGCGATGATCTCCTCTATGCCCAATGCGGCCGCGTATGCTTCATAATTTCCGTACGCTTCCCGGACCTTTTCCGCTTCGGACACGAGTCCCTTGACGATCGGAAGGACGTCCACCTTGCATCTCCCTATCTCAAGGGAGATCATTTCTTAGTGCTCCTTGAAAGAACCAGATCGGTAAGGACATCCTGGTCGTCTATCTTCTTGAGCTCTTCGCTCGTTACCACGGCGGTCGAGTCGATGTTCTCCGCCGCGCGTTCTCTCTCGACGATTATCAGCGAGTGCTTGCCTGCGATCTTCGATATTTCCGAAGCGATCATCGCTTTTTGGAAAAGTTTATCCTCATCGATGCCGAGGCTGGTAAGGAATATGGTCTGCCTGCTCCTTGTTATGGCCTCGAAAGGACTTTTCGTGACCGGAGTTATAGCGAATCCTATTTCGAGAAGGCGGTTCAGCGCTTTCGATTCGATCCTATTACTGCCTGTGACCTCGTATTCCTCCGGCTTCTTCTCGCTCTTATATTCAAAGGGGTCGATCGGTTCAATTATCGGAACCTTGAGGAAATCTTCAAGCCTGGTCGCTGCGTCTATCATTGCACCCATCCCGGACTCGTACATCTGGATCGTGCGTCTCGAGACGCCGGCGGTCTCCGCCAGCGTGCCGAGGCTGATCCCGCTGTTCTCTCTCAAGGTCCTCAGGAGGTCGCTGTCTATCTTGACGTACAGGCCGCCCGGCGCAGCAAAAACGAAGGGCGGAACATCCTCCAACAGATGTTCGGCAAGGGTCTCGTTGGATACTATGTGGATCTTGAATCTCGAATAAACGATGCCTGCCTCGAGAGGCCCGGAGCTGGAGGTCTCGCCGACCAGCAGCGGGGTGGCCCTGAGCACATCGGCAAGCACTTTCATGTCTTCGGCGTTCTCTCTCGAGAATGCGTCCACATTACTCAAGACTTTGATGATGAGCAGCGTATCTTCTTTCCTTCCGACAATATCAAAGCATATGCTCCGGAGGTAAAGGGATGAGGATATTTCGAACCCTGCCTTTGCCAATATGGCTCTGGTGGTGTTGATAAGGTCCTCTCTGCTCATATTGTGGAAAGAGGATGTTCTTCTATATAAAACAACACTTTTTTAAAAGAGTCGAAAATGTTTGATGCCGGCCCGGCAGGATCAACTTACGTCGATCCCGGTCTTGGGGTCCGGAGCGACAGCCGGAGTCAATACGACCTCCAATATCCCGTTGTTGTACTCGGCCTTCGCCGAGTTCGGGTCAACGTCGCAGGGAAGGGCCAGCACCCTGGCGAATTTCTTTCGGTCGGTATCGATGCTTACGGAGAGCGTGTTTTTCGTTCCCTCGATCACAATGTCCTCCTTCGAAACGCCGGGGATCTCGAGCACAGCCCTGATCATGCCGCCCTCGAGACCGACGTCCGCAAGCTGTCCTCCCGCCGCGTCGTATGCGGCCTCACGAACTCCGCCCGAGTTCCCGAACTCCCTTACATGCCTTTTGCCGTCGGGGTCCACGTATTCGGTGTATCCGTAGGTCTTGACATCAGATCCGGGGTGTTCCTCTATTCGGGAGAACATCCGTTCCATCTTTTTCACCATCGATTCGAAGTTCCCTCCGAACATGTCGTTCCACACGTCATCGGTATCCATCAATGGGGCCTCCCTTTGTCTGATATCCGTATTCCCTCAGTTTCTGCGACACCTGCGGACCGAATTTGTCCACCGCAGAGACGAAATCTTTCATTTCCACTTTGCACATCTTAATCTCTTCTTCAGAGGGGACCTTTCCGGGTTTGATTATGCGTCTTACGGCGGTCATCACAGCCTCGTTGCAAATGGCCGCGATGTCCGCGCCGGTGCAGCCGTCCGTCTTGTCCGCCAGCTCGCCGATCTTCACGTCATCCGCCAATGGTTTATCTTCGGTGTGGATCCCAAAGATGGCGATCCTCGACTCGCGGTCAGGGGGGCCGATGAAGATGCTCTTGTCGAACCTTCCGGGCCTAAGCAGCGCCTGGTCCATTATATCCGGGCGGTTGGTCGTGGCGATCACGACCACGTCATTCAGGGATTCCAGCCCGTCGAGTTCCGTCAGCATCTGGGATATCACCCTCTCCGTGACGTTGCTGTCGCTTCCAGTCCCTCTTTCCGGTACGATCGAATCGATCTCATCCATGAAGATCACACAGGGCGAGGCCAGCCTGGCCTTCCTGAATGTCTCCCTCACGGCCTTCTCTGACTCCCCAACCCACTTGTTAAGGAACTCCGGCCCTTTCACAGCGATGAAGTTCGCTTCGGATTCCGTCGCCACAGCTTTTGCGAGCATTGTTTTGCCTGTTCCCGGAGGGCCGTACAGTAGGATGCCCTTCGGAGGTTTGGCGTTCATGTGGTCGAACACCTTTCCGAACTTCAGCGGCCATTCGACAGCCTCTTTCAGTTCCTGCTTCGCCGATTCCAGCGCACCGATGTCCTCCCACTTCACGTCGGGTTTCTCGATCAGCACTTCCCTCAGGGTCGAGGGGTGAAGGTCTTTCAGGGCCTCTTTGAAATCATTCTTCGTAACGGAGATCTGCTCCAGTATGTCCACCGGTATCTCTTCCGTCTCAAGGTCGACCTGGGGGAGTATACGCCGCAGGGCAGCCATGGCCGCCTCTTTGCAAAGGGCGGAAATATCGGCTCCGGCGTAGCCGTGGGTACGGTCGGCCAGTTTCTTCAGGTCCACATCCTCGGAAAGAGGCATGCCCCTCGTGTGAATCTGCAATATCTCGAATCTCCCGTCCCTGTCCGGTATCCCTATCTCGATCTCCCTGTCGAACCTCCCCGGCCTCCTGAGCGCCTCGTCGATGGAGTTGGGCCTGTTCGTTGCACCTATGACAACGACCTTCCCCCGGGAGTTCAGACCGTCCATCAGGGAGAGCAGCTGTGCGACTATGCGTCTCTCCGCTTCTCCTGTGACCTCATCCCTTTTCGGTGCGATCGAATCGATCTCGTCGATAAAGATGATGCTGGGGGCGTTCTCCTCGGCCTCTTTGAAGATCTCCCTGAGCTTGCCTTCCGACTCACCGTAGAACTTGCTCATTATCTCCGGTCCGCTCAGCGATATGAAGTTGCTGCTCGTTTCTCCCGCAACAGCCTTTGCGAGCATGGTCTTGCCCGTCCCGGGGGGACCGTGCAGCAGAACTCCCTTGGGGGCCTCTACGCCCAATCTTTTGAACAGTTCCGGGTGTCTGAGGGGCAGTTCGATCATCTCTCTGATCTTTGCCACCTCGTTGCCTAATCCTCCGAGATCGTCGTATGAGACCTGCGGGACCTCCATGTTTGTGGTGGATGCGGGTTTCTCTGAGACCTTCACGGTCGTTTCGGCCGTCATCATGATGGCATCGCCTGAGGGCGAGAACGAGGTCACAACAAGGTCTATCTTGTTGCCCATCACGTTGATCGTGATCACGTCACCTTTGGCGAAGACCCGCCCCTCCATCACTTTGTTGAGGTATTCTTCTCCGCCCTGAAGTCTTAGCTCCTCTGTGGGCGAGAACGTCATTTTCTCCGCATTCTTTGCGGCTATCTTCTTTATTCCGACACGTTCGTCTATGGACGTGCCGGCATTCCGCCTGGTGGAGCCGTCTATCCTTATTACTCCGCGGTTGGCATCTTCCGACGCGCCTCTGAGCACTTTGACCACTGTCTTTTTCGTACCTATGATCTGTATGATGTCGCCCGTCTTGAAATCCAAGATATCCATTAATGCCGGGTCGAGTCTCGCGATACCCTTTCCCGTCTCCCCCGGCTTCAATTCTGCGACCTTTATCGCTTTATCATCACTCATCTTTCTTCCCCTCTTTTGTATCGTTCTGTCTGTTCTCTATTTCCTTCACGATCTTGGTCATCCTGTCCTCCCGGACGCCGAGGTCGCGGGAGACCTCTCCAATGTCATGACCCGGCGAGTTCAGCATCTCGTAGAGCATGCTCCTTTCCAAATAACCCAGATCACAGGCGAACGGCCCGTTCATGAATGAACGGATCATCATGTCGCGTTTTTTGATCATCTCTTCCCTGAGCCTGTCGAACTCGCTTATCTGTCTGTCGATCTCTGAAAGAACCTCCCTTGTTCCATCAAGCCCCATGCAGTCCTTCTCCTGAGCCGTCCCGTCGTTCTCGGGCTCAGAGAGGGTGGCCCTGAACATGCCGCCGCGCAGATCGATGGTCAGAGTGAACTCGGAGGTCGGGCGGTAGACGATCTTGAACGGGCCTTTATCGCTGCTTTCTCTCCAACTCTCCACAAGTCCGCTCTTCTCCAGGATATCCAGATTCTTCACTATCGCTTGCTGGCTTACCCCGAGCTCCCTTGAAAGCTGCAAAGGATAGTGCGGTTCCCTTACGAGAGCCATCAATATCCGGCGTCTTGTCGGATTTTCGATAACTGATAGTATCGTATCTATGTCGTTCATATTATCACTAGGTTGTTAACCAATAGTTACTAACTAATGGTTAATGCGCATTTGGTATTTAAACAATGTGAAAAAACGCCGAAAATGTACAAACCGATCGGCAAACATCGTATGAAAGCAAGCAATATCCAATATAATGTACAATAATATTCATCAATGTACAAATGATTAAATAGGTGAATACAATGGTCCAATCATGGCAATAGCTAAAGACATCAGAATAGACCTTCCGCCAGAGGGAGTGCCGAAAAAATGGTACAATCTAGTAGCAGACATAGGACACATGGAGCCCCCGCTCAACCCCGGAACGATGAAACCAGCCTCACCGGAGGACTTTGAGGCGATATTCTGCAAAGAGATCATAAGGCAGGAAGGCTCGACCGAACGCCACATAAACATACCTGAGGAGGTCAGGGACAATCTGATCCACCTCAACCGCCCGGCACCGCTCCAAAGGGCGGTCAGGCTTGAGAAATATCTTAAGACCCCCGCAAAGATCTACTTCAAGAGGGAGGACATGAGCCCGCTCGGAAGCCACAAGGGCAACACGGCCCTTGCGCAGGCATACTTCAATGCGGAATCGGGGATCCACACTCTTACCACCGAGACCGGCGCGGGGCAGTGGGGAACCGCTTTGGCAATGGTGTCGAACCTGTTCGACATTGATTGCACTGTGTTCATGGTTAGAGGCAGCTACGAGCAGAAACCGATGAGGAAAACGCTCATGCAGACATACGGCGCGACCGTGCATGCCTCGCCGAGCGCTCAGACGGAGTTTGGAAAGAAGGTCCTGAAGGAGCATCCCGATACGACCGGGTCACTGGGGATAGCAATTTCCGAAGCTTGCGAAATGGCCGCCAAAGACCCCAACATCTGCTATTCGCTGGGAAGCGTGCTGAACCATGTAATGCTGCATCAGTCCGTCATCGGTATCGAGACCATTGAGCAAATGAAGATAGGCGAGATAGACCCTGACTGCATGATCGCATGCGCAGGGGGAGGGTCCAACTTCGGAGGATTCGCATTCCCGTTGCTCGGAGAGAAGATCAAGGGCAAGACCGACTGCGAATTCATGGCGGTTGAATCAAAAGCCGCCCCGTCTCTCACGGTCGGGGAGTTCAAGTATGATTTCGGGGACACGGCCGGATTCACTCCGCTCCTGATGATGTATACGCTCGGGCAGGAATTCATTCCGAAGGGGATACACGCCGGAGGACTGAGATATCACGGAATGGCCCCGCTGGTATCAGCAGCGATGAATAAAGGACTGATCACCGCACGGGCCTATGAACAACTCGAAACGTTCGAGGCCGGAGTAATGTTCGCGAGAACGGAAGGCATGGTCCCGGCGCCGGAGTCATGCCATGCGGTAAAGGCGGCGATCGACGTTGCACTGGAGTGCAAGAAGACCGGCGAGGCGAAGAACATTGTGTTCTGCATGTCAGGACACGGAATGCTGGACCTTTACGGTTACGAGCAGTACCTCAATGGGACAATGCGGGACTCGTCAGTCTGATGCTGTCGCGGCAAACCGCGACCAAAACGAAACATGGGAAACCTGCCCTTATCTTCTTTTCAATAACTCATATGAGATGTGGGTCATTAAAAACGGCAGACATGGAAGTGTTCCAGCAGTATTATTAATCTTGTTTTAAACATATTTAATTATATTCTAACAACAGGCGAACGGAGCAGGCTGCGATGCAGAACAATAAAATACGAACATCTTTTTGTTGATACCGATGCCCGGAGAGCTTCGCGAAGATTCGGTGGTCATCGAGGACCAGAAGGAAGGGACCCAAATATACAACAAGGGTAACTTCGGATATCCGATGAGAGGAGGGGGCCTGGAACTGGATCTGATCGAGGCGACCTTCTTAATGGAATGCGAAAGGCTCCAAGTGCTGAAGGGCGGAATGATTATGTCATTCAGAGACATTTTCAACTACTCCTCAACGCAATACGAGAAGTTCGACACAACATACCTCGTGTATCGCGACATGAGGAACCGCGGGTTCGTCGTAAGGGCGGAGAGCGGGCATTTTGATCTTTCCGTCTTTCCAAGAGGGCACACGATGAGCGACTCCCGCCCGCGGTATCTTGTGAGGGCGGTGTCCGAGAGGGACATCTTAGATCTGGATATGTTCTCAAAAGAGGTGGCGCTCACCGAAAGCAAGGGAAAGAAACTGCTCTACGGGGTCGTGGACGAGGAAGGCGATCTAACATATTATCACATGTCAACGAAGGATCCCGGCGGCAACCTTCCGCACTCGTCGTCGAAGCGCGCAGCGGAGGGCTGGCTGATCGGGGAGAGGGTACTGGTGTTCGGAGAAGACCAGATCGAACATCTGAGAGGCGGAGGGTTCTATGGGAAAATGATGGGGAACGTTCTTCAGCTGTCCCTCATCGAATGCTGCTTCTTGATGGAGATGGGAGATCTTGAGGTGACCCGTCAAACCGGAGAGAGGATGTCCGCAGAGGAGATGGCGGATATCGGGACGAGGACCCAAGAGGAGTTCGACCTGAGGCTGGGTGCGTTCAGGGACCTCCGAAGGAGAGGGATGGTGGTGAAGACCGGGTTCAAGTACGGTGCGCATTTCAGAGTGTACGCCGGGTCGCCGGATGAGGACCACGCGAAATATCTGGTCCACTCCGTTCCCAAAGAAAAAGAGATGATGTGGCCGGAGATATCCAGGACCGTGAGATTATCGGGCGGGGTCAAGAAAGAGATCCTCTTCTGCCGTGCCAGCGAACCCATGGAATATCTTGAGTTCAAGTGGTTCAGACCATAAAAGTTAAAGGGGTTTGGAAAGGGGTTCTTTCAGAGCACGATCTCGATGCCGAGTTTCTCTGTAAGCTCTTTGTATCTGTTCCGGATGGTTACCTCGGTGACCCCCGCAACGTCGGCAACTTCCCTCTGGGTCCTGCGTTCGTTGCATATGATCGATGAGATGTATATCGCGGCTGCAGCGACCCCCGTGGGCCCTCTTCCGGAAGTGAGCTCTTTCTCGGAGGCATCCTTCAGGATCTCTGCGGCCTTGCTCTGGACCTCTCCGCTGAGCTTCAGCTCGGAGCAGAACCTCTGGACGTAGTCCTGAGGTTTGGTGGGCATGAGCTTCAGTTTGAGCTCACGGGTCATGAACCTGTAAGTGCGGCCGATCTCCTTCCTTCCGACGCGGCTCGAGCTTGCGACCTCGTCGAGGGTCCTCGGGACGCCGCACTGTCTGCACGCTGCGTACAGTGAGGCCGCAACGACCCCTTCGATGGACCTGCCTCTTATCAGGTTCTTGTTGACGGCCTTCCTGTAGATCATAGCCGCCGTTTCCCTGACATTCCTTGGAAGTCCCATAGCGGATGCCATCCTGTCCAGTTCGGAAAGGGCGAATGCCAGGTTCCTCTCTGTGGCATTGGAGACACGGATCCTTCTCTGCCACTTCCTCAGCCTGTACAGCTGGGCCCTGTTCCTTGTTGGGATGCTCTTTCCGTAGCTGTCTTTATTCTTCCAAGAGATCTCCGTCGAAAGTCCCTTGTCATGAATGGTATATGTCATCGGTGCGCCTGTACGAGCTCTCTTCTCCCCCTGCTCAACATCGAAAGCTCTCCATTCCGGCCCCTGATCTATGAACTGGTCATCCAAGACCAGCCCGCAGTCCTCGCATAAAAGTTCTCCTCTCTCATAGTCACGCACTAAGTGGTGGCTTCCGCATTCTGGGCATACCTCAATCTCTTCTGTACCTTCTCTTGTCCTTGCCATTTCGAGTCCCTCTTGCTGTGAATAGTTTTTTGCCCATGATCCCTTTCAGCGCAGCAGTATCATCGATACCAACTGTGATGAATGGTTCTCCGACCGGTCCGAACACGCGTTTAACAGTTCCTATCCTTTTTTTCTCGGAGTCAAAAACAGGGTTTCCGATGTCTGGGACGTCGTCCGTCCCTATCACGATGGCAACGCCGTTATCTGCGATCCCATACACGACACCTAAAACTTCCATATTAATTTTCCCCTGCTGAAGGTTCTGTTTAATATTGAACAGTAGATGCACCCTATATATAATCTTTAGGGGTTGTTTTAATAATGATAACTGTTTCATATTTAACCATACGTCTTTAGTTTTCTGTATGTTCCCGTCGCGTCTGAACGCAAAACAGAACAAGTTTCGGGCACCCGCAGAATATTGGCGATGTGAAAGGTTTAATAATATCAACCGTGTATCACTGCCAGACATATTCGTGGTAACGAACTGAATCGGAGGTTTAGAAAAATGGAACTTGATATCTGGAGTTTCCTGACGGTCGTCATATTCGTGTTCTCGCTGGTCATGATGATCGCTGGCATTTTCTCGGCTTACTTCGGAGCCGGGAAGAACAGGGCCTACGGCGGGATAATATTCGCCGTTGGATTCGTCATCTGCGTCGTTTGGGCATATCTGGTAGGGTTCAGCGATATAGAGCCCTTCTGCAGCGTCGCAGCATGGGACACAATGTACGACGCGCTCATCAATCTGATCGCCGTACTGATCGGAGCCCTCATCGCCATCGGTATTTTCCTGGTGGTAGTACTTAAGAGCTGAAACGACAGAAAAGCCAACATCTAAACATCTTCCACCTTCCTTTCGGTGGGTTTTTATTCTTTGATTGAGTGGGCGGTTCAATGAAAAAGGTCTTTGTCATAATGGGCAGCAAGAGCGACCTGCCCGTAGCCGAGAAAGCAACCGCTCTGCTCAAAAAATTCGATATCGATTATGAGATCGCCGTGGCATCCGCGCACCGGACGCCGGAAAGGGTGAAGACCCTCGTGGAGGCATCCGATGCAGACGTTTTCATCGCTATTGCGGGGCTTTCAGCCGCTTTGCCCGGAGTGGTGGCGGCGCACACATGCAAACCGGTAATCGGCGTTCCAGTCAGCGGGGGCGTGAACCTCGATGCTTTGCTATCGGTGGTCCAGATGCCTCCCGGGATACCGGTCGCGGCGGTTGGTCTTGACAGAGGCGACAATGCGGCGATACTCGCGATCGAGATGATGAGTAT
>JGI24705J35276_12238596_pt1 | contig 28286 bp, 27 predicted proteins | sample TergutNt197P4_FD_35276 | JGI IMG/M metagenome (IMG submission 35276) | reverse complement strand
ATTGTACACGCCGTTACGTCTGTCTCTGCGCAAGCAGGATACAAACCGTCTGCACCACAATTCACTGTAAAACTTATTGACAACTCTTATGATGTACCTCCGTCCACTACAACTACTGTTGACCAATACACTGGGAAAGAAACTACGGCTATCACTCCCAGGTTACCGCGTGGATCAAAAGTCGATAGAGGTTACAATAAAAAATCAGCCTTTCACACCATACATTGGTGAAAACAACACTTGGATGTACGGCCCAAACGGGCAAGAGTTCAATCTATACTACGTTGTTCATTTTAAGGGTCATTTTGGTGAAGACTGGCAAGATTTTGCCGATCCTTATAATGGTTATTATTATGGTTATTTTACTGTTCAGTCAAATTCAGAGTATACTGTCGTGTCGAGGACTGCAAAATTACCTGCTGCTGATTCTCAGTTAGATTTTAGAGTCAAAGCAGTAATTGGATATAATTTTAATGATTCGCATGATAGCCCACTTGTACCTCCACAATGGCATATACACCAAACTGCTGAGCAGAGTGATTGGAGTAGTGTTCACGCATTCACTGTACCCGATAGTTCTTCAGCACCAGCATCGCCTACACAAACAGCAACCTTGCCTACGCCATCTGTAACATCTGGCGATAACCAACCACAACCGCCCGATCAGACGCAACCACCCGATTTTATGTTCACTAACCCACTCTTTATGTTGGGTGTTGGTGCACTTTTTGGTGGTGTTGTTGTAGTTGTGGTGATGGTGGTTCTTAGACGACGCATAAAAACCTCAACATACACCAACGACTCATTCTATGAAACATCAGGAGTAAATGGTTTGTATGCGTAAGTGTATTGTTTTAGTGATGATTACTGTTTTGATGGTGTCAAGTCTAATTACACTCACCGTTACACCTACAACTGTGTGGGCAGAGTCTACGCCGTCTGTGCCACAATTCACTGTAAAACTTATTGACAACTTGATAGAGATTGCAATAAAAGATCAACCCTTTACACCCTACACTAATGCAAGTGGTCATCGATTTGATCTATATTACATAGTTGAAGTTAAGGAACATCTTGGGGAAAACTGGTATCGCCTTATTTCATATACTGATCAGCTTGTACATTTAAAGTCTGTAGAAACTGTTTTGTCACTGTCCGATAGTTCCCAGGTGGATTTTAGAGTTAAAGCAGTAATTGCATATGATGACAGTTGGGTAGACCCAGCTAGTATATATGGAATTAATAGGCCGGGCTATTATTATAAATATGATGATGTTACGTCAAGCGGCTGGAGCAACATACAAACAATCACTATTAATGATAACTTACCTACATCCTCACCACCATCAAACACTCCATCCCTCAATAATCCAAATCCTTCAACGCTAAACCAACCCAACACTGATAACCCCGGTTTGTTTAGTTTACCCTCGTGTGTAGGTGTTGCTATTGTGGCGTTACTTAGTGCTATTGTGGTGTTATTGGCAATTATCGCTGTGGCAATGTGGAGGAAAAATGTTTCTCAATTTAACGCCTTAAACCCTGGTGTAGCTGAAAGTTGATGCAAACTTGGGTTTGGCTATCTTTGCAAAAAGGCGTTTAACGTGTCGCTTTTGATGTATCTAAAACTCTTCCATATATTCAAGCAAGTCAACCCCGGTATGGTTAAAGTTCGATTTGACCATCACGTGTTTGAATGGTAGGAGTGTACGTGTCAACATGCGTACGTGACTAATATGCGCCGTGGGCAACTTTGCCCTTTTTTGTTATTATGTATCATTCTGCGTAAGGCTGGGGATGTTAAAGTCTGGGCACGTTTTAAAGCCTAATTTACAAAAACGCTTTAAAACTCGAATTGAATATGTTATAGAAGAAGCATTGTATTTTGTTCAAATTAAGGGTAAAAACAAAAGAGGAAAAATAGTGAAAGCAATAAAAAGAAACGTTCTAGTTTGTATAGTGATTTGCACTGTTTTTCTTTTGCTATGTACTGAGTTTCAACAAACTCCAGTGGCTTTTGCGGCTACGTCAACAAAGTCAATTGTTGCTTATGGTGCAGAAGCACAAATATTTGTTTCAATGCTTTCAACTGAGACTCCGTTGTATGAGTATATTCTTGATAGTCAAACATCTGTGATAGTAGTGTCAGACATCACTTCTGTCAATTTTCAAAGTATATCAAACAGTATGAAAAATGGTGCCATACTTGTAGCAATTAATTTACCTGCCGATAATGGTTTAGTAGATGTCCCAACGATGCAAGTAAGTCATAAACAGTCTATTATTGTTGGACGGCTTTTTCAGCAGAAATTAGAGTTTTCGGGAACTTCACAAGAGGTTATTCCTCCCTATTGGATAGTAGTTACTAAACAAACAACCCCCTCGTTTGAATCAAGATGTAGCGGTGGTTTAGATCTGGATGGGTCTGATAATGGTGATTATGAGCAGACGCACTATAAAGTAATGCAATTCGCTTTAGATGCGGTCTACTCAGCTCTATTTCCTGATGCAAACATTTCCAACCGTTCCAGCTACTCTACACCTGCACCAACTAACAACTCCAACCGTGATGGTAGTTTCAGTGGAAATAATATTGTTGCTGATGAGATGAGGTTGGTGTGGCCTATTTTTGGTATTTTGTTAGTGGCAGGTGTTGTTGTGTCGTTAGTCGCTATGTTGGTGGTTGTTGGAGTTGTTGTGCTGCTGAGGAAACTAAAAGTTTAGTGGGAACATATATGTCGTATATTGCCGTGTCCTCGTAAAATCAGCAAGCCAACTAATGTTAAACTCGACATCACTCACCAAGACCCTGAAAAGTTTGATGGTGTTTATCGTCGTGTGTTGCGTCATCGTATTAAAGTTAAAAGCGTTCAAATGCGTGAACACGCGATGTTGTTGCAGGGTGTTGGGCTGAACGTTACGGAAAACTGTAACGCCGTTACAAATTTCTGTAACGCCAATCCGAGCTTAAATCGAGTTTTAAATGTTAAAATGTTGGCGGGCCCGCTGGGATTTGAACCCAGGATTCCCGGCTCCGGAGGCCGATGCCTTGATCCGTGCTAGACTACGAGCCCTCATTTGAGATAGTTAACCTTATTCCACTGCTGTTAATTTGCCAAGCGAAATTACTGGTAAAAGAAATCAATTAAACGTTGTGTCATAATCATTCTACTACTGTCATAATTCTATCTTGGATAGTGTGACAGAAAAAACGTAACAATAGCTTTTACTGGTAATATAGACGCCGTTGCGACAGACTCAAACTCTACGCAAAAAACAAATCTCTCAACAAATTAGCGTTCATTCTTCTTCGCCTATTACCTCTTGATTGATCCACCAGGCTTTCTTCTTGCCTGAGCGTTCACCACCGCAGTAATCAATTATGGATTTGCCACATTGCTTCTTGGAGATGCGCTGAATTTTTTGTAATCTGTTTAAAATTAGCCATCGATTACTTTTAAGGTATTCAGCTAATTCTGGTGTAGTTGCGCCTTTGTAATGTATTAGGTAATCAACAATTTTGCGATCGGTTTCATCTATGCAGAAGCTGTGTGGATTAACTTTACTGTGTTCAAACGTTAAAAGTTCTAGGTCTGCAAGGTATTTTCTTGTCTGTCCAAATTCGCTTTCAAGTCTGTTTATTCGTTCCTCGAGGGCTAAAAGTTTGTCTGGTTTAGGTGTTTTTTGTAATTTTTCACTTATGGCCTCACGGATAAAGTTGCTTCTATCGCCTTCTGGAATGCGTAATGCAAATTCTTTGTAAACTTCTTCAGGAATTTTTACTGTTACTACTCGGTTATCGCTCACCTAAACATCACCAGAATTAATTGAAGTATTGTAGGTGTGCCTATTTCATTTTTTCCATAATTTGTCTGATCTTTTACCATAAAAATTAGAAAAAATCATTTTTCATGTGGCAGTTTACTTTTTCTTTTAGGAATGTTATAAGGTTAATTACTTAAGCTTCACAAGTTAAGGGGTTGTTTGTTCTGTTAGTTTCATTAGGTCTTGGCAACGTTGCTCAACTGTGTTGTGAAGTAAAAGTCGAAGTGGTTCTCCAGTGATTTTTCTTTCTTTAATTGTTGCTGTTTTTTTAGCTAATTCTTGGTCACCTAAGCATTTGAACCAAGCTTCAAAGTCGCCTCTGTCCATGTGAAATTCTATGGTTTTTAGGTCAACTTTGGGTAGTTTGTTTGCGAAATCTTGTAGGCTGTGGGCGTGTATATGAAGTGGTTTATCAACATCAACGTAAAATTCGAAGGCTTTGTCATGTGGTGTGTAGGCGATTATAGTTTTAGCGGTTTCTTTAGTGATTGGCTGAATTCCTAGGGCTTTTTTGCCTTCATTAGTTAACGTGTATAGCCCTTTTTGAGGTGAATTTACGTATCCCCCGCGGGTAAGCCATATAAGGTGCATCATTGTGGATGAAAATTCTTTACTGTTTTCAATAGCAATCTCTGCGGGCTTCATTGGTTTGGCGCTCAAAAGCATGGTTTCCAATATTTCAATTTTAACTGGTGACAAACTCATTCTATGCACCTTTGCTTCATTAGTGCTAATGTAAAAACTTGCTAATCAAAGTTATCTTTAGTGTTTATTGTTTTGTTGGTAATTAGTGTCTTTCATTATAGAGGTAAAGCTTTAGTATTTTGGCTTACAACTGTAGCTAAGGATTAATGGTGAGCCTTTAGATGAAGATTGCAGTTTTTGTTTATGAGTATCCACCAAAAATTGTGGGCGGATTAGGCACCTATGCTGCTGAAATTACCCGAAAATTTGTTTTAATGGATCATGACGTTACTGTTTTTACGATGAATGATGACCAGGGATCCTTACCTACTCGTGAAATTTGGCGCGGTATAGAAGTTCATCGTCCCTTACATATAGATATTTCAGATTCTCTGCCAGATGTTATAGCTGAAGATATAAGAAAATGGGGCCGAGGGCTGCATTTATTTGGTAAATTAATGGTTTATAATTACCTCTCAGCTGCTCAGCTTATTAATCAATTAATTAAAAAAGAAGAAATGAAATATGACATAATAATTGCCCATGACTGGCTCTCTGTTATGGGTAGTGTAACTGTGAAACGTGAAACTAATTTGCCTTTGGTTTTCCATGTGCACTCAACCGAGAAAGGTCGCACTCTTGGAGGCGGTTCAAGTGTAGTAAGTAATATTGAGTCCCGGGGTGGTCAAATGGCTGACTTGATAGTTACCGTTTCTTATGCTATGAAAGATGAATTGATACAACTTGGGTTTCCTAAAGAAAAAATTCAAGTCTGCTACAACGGTGTGGACCCACAAAAGTATAAACTCGATAACGTTTCTAAGGAGCAAATTAAAAAAATTAGGCAAAAACATGACGTTAAAGATGACGAATACATGCTTCTCTTCCTTGGCCGACTTGTCGCTATAAAGGGTGTTGACAAACTGATTATGTCTCTACCCCACATCAAGGCCAAGATTCCAAAAATCAAACTTGTCATAGTTGGCGTGGGCGATCAACAGGAATACCTAACTAACCTAACAAGAACCATGAAACTTGAATCCTATGTTCGTTTCTGCTTTGACTTTGTCCCAGAAGAAGAACGAATAGCTTACTACGCAGCCTGTGACGTAGCCGTGTTCCCCAGCTATTATGAACCCTTTGGTATAGTGGCCCTTGAAGCAATGAGTATGGAAAAACCCGTTGTTGTAGGCGCTTCAGGAGTTAGTGGCATGCGTGAAATCGTCGTCTGTTGTGGAGAAGAACAATGTGGTTTCCATATTGACCCAAACAACCCAACTGACATCGCTTGGGGCGTTGTAAGCTCGCTCGAGAATCCAGAAAAAACAAGGTGGCTTGGCAAAAACGGTAGAAAACGTGTCTTAGCAGAATTCACTTGGACTCGAATAGCTGAAAAAACAATTGAGCTCTACCAAAAAATCCTAAACCCCAAACAATGATTGGTGAAACATGAATAGCGCCGATGACATGCGGAGCCGAGTTTCTCGCGAAGCAGCGACGTTGCTTTATTTTGGTGCTGAAAAAGAATACAAACAAGCAAAACTTAAAGCAGCCAAAACTTTTGGCGCCCATTTTTTACCTACTAATCTAGAAGTTGCTTTAGAGCTTGATAAAATCGCTGAAGAAAAAGAAGGCACAATAAGAAAAGAACGCCTTATTTCGATGCGACAAGAAGCACTTAAAATCATGAAACTCATAGACGCGTATTGTCCTTTACTAATTGGTAGTGTATGGCGTGGTACCATAAGAATTGGCAGCGACATCGACATAGCTGCCTATGCAGACTTACCCGAGCAAATTCTTGAACTTCTAAAAAACTCCAACGTAAAAATCCAACGGTCCTGCTGGATGCAAGTTAACAAGAAGGGCATAACTCACATATCTTATCATATTTATGCTGAAACTGAGACAAAAATTAGTCTGGAGATCGTCGTTCGCAATCCAGACGAAGCAGGGAAAAAAAGAAAATGTGAAACATTTGGAGATGAAATTAAAGGTCTAAAAACCGCTGAACTTGAAAAACTGCTTAAAGAAACTGCAACAAGACAATTTCTGCCATAACAATTCCTGGTGAATAAACATTTTTTCAAAAAGGTCTTAAAGCTCTACTCCAATATTTTATGTGTTTGATGAATTATGGCCATTGATAAAAGGTCGCTTAAGAAAATGTTTCCTCACCTTTATTGCGAACTTGAAGAGACATCTGAAAATGAGGTCTCTATAGACGCTGTTCGCACTAATCCTGAAGAAGCTGAAGAAGTCCCAGAAATTGAGGATGTTTGTGAAGAGGAATTTCTTAAACCCGCTAAAGTGGTTGATAAACTGCGAGATTTTAGCCCTTCTGCCTTAGATTTCATACGTCGTTGTGACACTGATGAGCAGGCGCAAGAAATTATTTGTTACTTACAAAAGAAGGGTGAATTAACACAAGAACAGGCTAAAGAGTTAGAATGCAAGCTTAAACGGGAAGGTGTGCGAGGGTTTGGTCCAAAAAAAGAAGAGAACTATTATTTTCATGAAGGCGGCTTTTACTAAAGTAGTTTTCTTGTTTTAGCTTTAGTTTTTCAATAGTGCTTTTTAATCTATATTGTACTCTGTTGGATGCAATTCTTGTAAAAGTAAATAAGCAAGGTAAGGTTAAGAATAACAAAATCTTGGTGTACCACAATGAACTGGAAGATTGCGGCATCTGCGATTATTATTGTATCCCTTATTTCAATACCCACACTTTTAAACATAAATTTCGTTTCTGCTCAAAGTAGTGGCTATACAATTCAAAGTGTAGATCACATAGTTGAAGTGATGTTTTCAGGCCACATAGTAGTGCGAGATGAAATTAAAATTTCAGGTTCTACCGCTAACGGGTTCCAATTCGGCATACCCTTAGAATATGCCGTCTCAGTTTTGAAGGTGGTTGCCTTTGACAATAACCGAGGTTACCCTGTTGAGATAATAAGTCAACTGGGCGGTCAATCAGGATTTTATGCTGCCAAAGTAAATTTTGAAGGTCAAAATCCTCAATCTTTTACGATTGAATTTGTTCTTTCAAATAATCTTGTGAGCAAATCTGCCGAGAACTACTGCCTTGAATATCCCGCGTATCCCGCCTTTACAACAAGTGCTGATAGATGCAAAGTAGCTCTAAGTTTACCCACTGAGCCTGAAACTATAACAATCTATAAGAGTGATGGTCAAGTAAACAGCACGACTTATTACTATCAAGGAAACTTGCCGGCTTACACCAATATTCCTGCAACTGCAATGTTTGACTTTCCAGCTGGATTATTGCAACTTATAGATATTAGTACATTAAATCGCCAAATGGCAATATCTCCCTCTGGTGAAGTATCATGTGTAGACAAGTATAACATAAAAAATTTGGATGCGCTTAGTATGGGTGTGTTTATGTTAAATTTGCCCTCTGACGCAAAAAATGTTGTAGTTCGAGATGGTTCAGGGAGTATCTTGTCAAGTAGAACTTTAGGTGTGGCAGGTAGTATCCTTATAGTTAGTGCATCTTTCTCGTACATTACGCCTGGGCAGTTAATGCAGATAGCCGCTGAATATACTTTGCCAAGCGTAATTGGAAATAGTCACAACTTTACACTTTTTCCAGCGATTAACTATTTTGTTGATACCGCAACTTTCACTTTGACTTTACCCGAAGGTGCATCATTTAACATCGATGATTCTTCTGCGGTAATAACAACAAACGGGTATGAACAAAAACTAACAGTTACTAGACAAAATGTAACTTATGTTGACTACCAAGTTCCTGGCTATGATTTCCTCCAAATAAACTATAGTTACAACCCCTTATGGGCTTCCTTTAGACCAACGATAGTCGTTTTTGTACTTGCAACAATCGGCTGCCTTAGCATAGTAATCTGGAAAAAGCAAGGGCCAAAAAAAGAAGTTCCAGTAAAGAAAAAAGAGAGTCTCAAAAAAGGCAAAAACAAAAGATGTTCTAGTAAAAACTTACACCCTCTGAACTGGTCCACAGGTCTATTGATGCTTATAAAGAAGAATCAATTTGTTCATTGAGCTAAAAATGCTTAATTTGAAAGTGTAAAAAGGCAAACGGAGTCAATATAAACGCTAGAAATGAACTTTAACCATTCGAATTGAAGGTTTAGCCCAGTATTGCCAAATCAAAAGTTTTTTGCAATTCAAGTATGGCATTTGTAAATTTATTGTGTGTAGTTAAGATAATCAAATATAGCTTATCCATGCAGATGCATGTCCAATTCCTTTGGAATACAGAAAAATAGTGGTTAAATCCCCTTGAAAAATATAAAGAAACCATCGAGGAGGCCTCCAAGAAGATAAAGAAGCAGCTGAAACCGATGTTGCAGGAATTTTTTTGAAACTATGTGAAAAAATATGGCAGAGCACCTAAATCCTTTTATTTTACAAGTCAAGCTTAAAAAAACTAACAGAGGATATCAAAATGGTAAAAGTCATTGTTGACCAGAAATGCACTGGCTGCGAAACCTGTGTAAACACTTGCCCTGTATGTGTTTACGAGCTCAAAGACGGTAAAGCTGTCGCAGTCAAGGCAGAAGAATGCCTTGTTTGCAGAGCATGTGAAGCCCAATGCCCAGAAGGCGCAATTCAAGTAATTGAATAAGCGCTTTTACAAAAGCTTCTCAGCAAAAACCAGTGTAAAAAACTCTCAATATTGAGAGCTAATCCCTTTTTATCATTTTAACTTTTTTTAAAAAAATTGTTATTGAGTATAGCGTTGGTGGTTTCTTTGAAAAAGCTCAGTTATGTACTCATTAACTGTTTGGTCATTCTTCTGTGCGATTCGTTTAACTGCATTATTAATGCCTGTAGAATACTGTACTGCTTTCTTAGGTTTATCAACAATTGATGCTGGCAAACCCAAATTTAATGCAACCTTACGCAGTACCAGTTTTCGAAGCGAATCCTGTTTTTGCTCAAACTTCAAATCAACAGGTAAACCCAACGCGAACTCAACTAGGTCTAAACTGTCAAAAGGCAACCGTAATTCCACATCCAAACTTATGCAGATTTTCTGGTCCCGTTCTAAATTGTTCTCATGAATTCTTATTACATCATTAAACATTGCTTGTCGAGCTTTCTCTTTTCCATCCCTACAACATTCGTTAACATAACGTTGAAAGCCGCCGAATAATTCGTCTGCGCCCTGCCCAGCAAGCAAAACAGTATAGCTTGCTTCTTGGGTTTTCTGTGCAGTCCAATAAAACGGTACACCAATGGCTGCCTTAATTGGGTCAGCCTCTTCAATTAAGTCTACAACTTGAGGAAGCGCATTTTCCACATCTGACTCCTTGAACAGGTGTACTTGCATGGGTAAATTCAGTTTTTCTGACGCTTCAACTGCTGCTTCTATTTCAAGTTCATTCTCAAGGCTAACATGAATCAAATCAACCTTAACCCCACATCTGCTTGCTATATACGCAACTAAGCTGCTATCTAACCCACCTGAAAACGCAACTGCAACCTCTTTAAGTCCAGCAACTCGTGCTTTAACCGCCTGTTCCAAAAGCTTCTGCAATTCAGCTGCTGCATCATCCATCAAAACATGTTTAGGCTCGGTATAGGTGAAGGTTTTAATCGGCTTAAACTGAAAACCTGTCTTGGTTAGCAAACCCAAATTGCCTGGCGGAAATGACAGTGTTTTATCTATGCCCAGCTGCCAGAGAGATTTGCGATTTGACGCGAAAGCTGCCAACTCTTTGTTTTCACCATAATATAGTGGTTGAACGCCTATTGGATCTCTGGCCACGGTTATCCATTCATCTTTTAAAATAAAGAAAGCGTAGTCACCATCGACTTTTTCGATGAGGGTTTGTAGTTGTGCTTCACAGTGAGAGGGGTTTTTAGCTGCCTCTTGTGCAAGTTCTTCTTTAGTTACTGGTTTATAGAGTACACCCTCAAAAGCAACTGCGACACTCTCCAACTGCAGAAAACTGTATGCTTTTTTTGCTTTCTTAGTGAAAGAGCAGCCGATTACTGAAGATGAGTTGATGCCTTGCTTGCTTAACATGTCGGGGCTTTTGTGAGAAAACACTTTTTCAGGGCTGGCAACCATAAAGTTTAGGGGTTGCTCAATCCAGCTATTTTTCAAAACATCAATAACTGTTGGTAATGCGGGTTCGCTTTTCTTGTTAAACACTGCAATAGTTGTCCTCATCTTTTCACGCCCATTAAATGTTCCTAAATGGCTAATATGCTTCGGTAAAACATTAATCTTTAATCTGTGTATCCTTCAACGTGAGGTATGAGATTTGCCTATATTGCCTATTGATACTGGTCGTTATGGTACACTGGAGATGCTTAAAGTTTACGATGAAGAAAATCGTTTGCAAAGACTGCTTGACGTTGAAGCAGCATTGGCTCTGGCGCATGCTGAAGTAGGCAATATTCCAAAAAAGGATGCAGAAAAAATCGTCTCTATGGCATCTACCAAATATGTTAAAGTTGAGCGTGTAAAAGCAATTGAGAAAGAAATCAAACATGACATAGCATCGCTTGTTCGTGCACTCTCTGAGCAGTGTGGTAATAGTGGTGCCTTTGTACATTTGGGTTCAACAAGTTATGACATAGTTGATACAGCCAATGCACTTCAGCTTAAGGACGCCATAGATATTTTGGAGCAAAGACTTTTTTTATTCAAAAAAATCCTTCAAACCCAAGCTGGAAAATACGCAAAAACAGTAATGATTGGTAGAACCCATGGGCAACATGCCTTGCCCATCACATTAGGCTTCAAGTTTGCCGTTTGGGGTTATGAAATAAATCGCCATATAGAGCGCTTAAATGACTGTAAGAAACGTGTTCTAGTAGGTAAAATCAGTGGTGCGGTCGGCACACAAGCAGGTCTTGGTGAACACGCTGAACAAATACAAGAACTTGTCATGAAACATCTCAACCTCAAAGCAGCAGAAATCTCAACTCAAATAGTCCAAAGAGATCGCTACGCTGAAATTGTCTGCCTCTACGCAGAAATTGCGTCGTCACTTGAAAATTTTGCAACCGAAGTCCGGGAATTGCAACGGCCTGAAATTGCAGAAGTTTTCGAATCATTTGAAGCTAAGAAGCAAGTTGGTAGTTCCACTATGCCTCATAAGCAAAATCCTGAGACATGTGAACGTGTCTGTGGTTTAGCCCGAATTGTGCGTAGTCTTGTGTTTCCCGCATTAGAAGATATGGTTACTTGGCATGAACGCGACTTAACTCAGTCATCTACAGAGCGGTTTGTACTTCCAGAATCTAACATCCTGCTTGACTACATTCTCACCTTGATGGTTAATATTGTTGAAAACTTGCGTGTTGATGAGCAACGTATGTCCGTAAATCTTTCATTTACTCAGGGTAGGGCAATGTCAGAATCAGTAATGATGGCCCTTGTACACAAAGGTGTCAACCGCCAAGAAGCCCACGAAATGCTTCGCAAACTAACCATTAAAAGTGCTATTGCAAAACAGGAATTCAAAGAAACTCTACAAGCAGATCCCTTGTTAAGCAGTAAACTCAGTAAACAAGAAATTGAAGATGCCTTAAACCCAAAAAACTATTTGGGTACAGCAGTAAAACAAGCAGAAAAATTCGCTCATTCCATCATTTAAAACAGGGTTTTCTGTTTAAACTCCTGCTCTTTATCCCAATCGTCCCACGTTTCCTTTTCAACAATAGGTCCACCTACTTGTTCTTTGATTTTTTTGGCTAAACGTGGACCAACTGAGGGTAAATGAGTTAAATCTTCAAGTGATGCTAACTTGAGGTCTTCTATGGTTTTGTAGCCTGCGTTGTAAATTATTCTACCACGTATTCTGCCAATGCCCTCTAGGTGTACAATGGGTAAGAGCTCACGTTTTATTCCTTTAGAAACGCGTTCCTCAAGCTCGTCGGAGAGAGGTTTTATTTCTTTATTTGCGCCTACAAGTGGGGCTATTTCGTGAGTTGCATGTAATAACCATTTAGCGTTTTCTATGATGCGATATAGGTCTCCTGGTTGTACTCCAAACTTTGTGATAAGTTGGTCTTCGGTGGTTTCTTCTATCCAATTTTTCATAACCATGGCAGTTTTGATTTCACTAAGAAATTCTTCATACCCGATGTGATCTTCCCATTCGTTTGGTGGGTTAATCAGTAGCTCCTCTCTATGTTGCTCTAACTGTAGACTTAGCACGTCGATTTCTCGGGCATAGGGTCGCATAACTGGTCCCATGTCTGGTGTATGGGCAATCATGTGTAGCAGACTAAAATCGGTCAAGTAATCAGGTTTTTTGGTGAGTGCTTCGCGCATGATCACCGCTGTCAATGGATCAATGTATAACTCGCTTACACGTTTACCAAATTTAGTTGCATAAATGTCTTGGCGATCTACCATTATCATTTGCGCATCAAATAGGTATTTGAGGATTTTTATGATGATACTTTTGATGGCTTTAACATCGTACTGGTAAGCGTAGAAAGTTTTTCCAAAAAACTCAAAAATACCCTCTTCTGAATGAGTGTAATCTGAAGCAATTGTTGCCAGTACATGTCCACGGATAATTTTTTCTACTGCCATTCTTGACCAAATGCGCTCAGTTTTAGCTAACACGTACCCTTCCATAAGGTAGTCTGCTTCATCTTGGGTTTTGGCGATAATTACTGCCTCACCGAATTTATCATATTTTGGTCTGCCCGCTCTGCCGGCCATCTGCTTATAATCCAATACGGGGATAGGGTAGTTGCCGTATCCAGCTTCAAAACGGCGGTAATCCTGGATAATTACTGTGCGTGCAGGCAGGTTAACACCCCAAGCTAATGTGGGTGTGGCAGTTAAAACTTTGAGTTTGCGTTCTTTAAAGGCATCTTCAATAATTTTGCGTTGAGCACCTGATAAACCTGCATGGTGATAAGCAACTCCGCAACGTACCATATCAGCTAATTCGTCACTGATTTGGGTTTTTTCACCTGTTTCTTCAATTTTGTATGCTTCTTTTTCTAGTGTTTCTCGGTTTGCTTTTTCCATGGTGTGTCTGATAAGGGTAGAGCCTGTTTTAGGTGCTGCTTTGTTCATGTGTCCCGCAAGAGTTTTAGCTGCAGAAACAGCGTTTCTTCTTGTGGATGCAAAAACTAACGCTTGGCCTCCATTTCTTAGTGTATCTAAAACAAGGTTGATGTATGTAAAGCGGGTTTCTTGATTTACTCTTCTTGAATCGCCATCTTTGTATTGAATTTCGTCTTGGAATAGAATGCCCTCTTTTAAGTTGATTGGACGCCATTCGGTAACAATGTATTTGGCGTTTAACCATCCGGCTATTTCATCAACGTTAGTAATTGTTGCACTTAGGGCCAAAATTTGGATGTGTGGGTTAATCTGCATGAGTCTTGCCAATACAATTTCCAATGTGGGGCCACGTTCCCCCTCATTAAGTAGATGCACCTCGTCAGCAATTACAAGTGAGATATTGTCCATCCATTTTGCACGGTGTCTAAGCAGTGAATCTGCCTTCTCGTTAGTAGTGATGACTACGTCATATTTTTCCATCCAGTTGTCTGCATCGTCAAAATCTCCTGTGTTGATGCCAACCGACACTTTGTTTCCATCATTTTTTGCTATTTGTGTGTATTTTTTGAATTCTTCATATTTTTCGCTAGCAAGTGCCCGTAATGGTGAGAGGTAAATTACTTTGCCGTGGTTTTCTAGTATATGTTTCATGCTGGCGAGTTCAGCAATTAAAGTTTTTCCCGATGCAGTGGGACTGGCTAGCACTATATTCTGTCCTTCGAGTAGTCCTGCCTGTATGGTATCTGCTTGGGGTGGAAATAGTTCTTTAATTCCCAAGGTATCCAGAACATCTTTAACGGATTGTGGCACAGATAACTCAGAGATTTTCAATTTTAATTCGCCATCAGGACAATTTTTAAAATTTATTATGCTTGATAGTTATTAGGGTTTTTTAACAAACTAACGCATTTTCACCCAAAAACCAAAGACTATCTATATACAAAGAATAAAGTGAACCTTAGAGTGTTTATGGAACATGCATGATGTATATGTTTTGTTTAACGCTAACTTTAGAATTTGATTGTAAGGATAGAGGCTTGTTCTTAATCTCTTCTCTGTTCCCTTTCTAATTTTTGCCCTCTGCCTTTATTTTTTTAAACATTAAAACCCTGATACTGCTATGGGTAATTATCGATTTGTTGTGGTTAGGTTTTTTTATTTGAACTTGATATATCCAAGTGTGACGAGTTATCTGATTACTTTCTATGGTAGGATATTGTATGGTTGAAAACGTAAAAGACCTCCTAAAACTTCATGAGGGAATTACTCATCAAGTTTACTTAGATAATGAAAACTCAAGCATTGTTCCACAAGAAGTCGTAGATGCAATGCTTCCGTATTTCAACAAAATCGCCTATGGCAACCCAACCCTTACCCACAAACCCGGCTGGGAAGCCTTCGAAGTAATAATGAACTGTTTCCAAAAGATCAGCAAATACCTGGGCGCTAAAATCCTCGAAGAAATCACTTTCACCCCAGGTGAATCAGAAGCCAATAACCTTGCAATCATGGGTTCCTGCTTTGCCCAAAAAGAGAAAGGTAAAAAAATAGTTATTTCCGAAATTGAGCCAATCAATGTTTTGCAAGTTGCAGAGATGATGCAAAAATTCGGATTCACCGTAACCAAAGTTCCCGTTGACCGTGACGGTTTCTTAAACATGGAAAAACTCCAAGCAGCAATAGATAAAGAGACTATCCTTGTAAGTGTAGCAGCAGTAAATAATGAATTGGGCACAATTCAAAATATCAAAGAAGCCGTCCAAATTGCCAAAGACAAAAACTCACAAATACTCTTTCACACAGACGCAACCGATGCCTATGGCAGAATACCCTTCAATGTACAAGACCTTAACGTTGATTTAGCAACAATTAGCAGTTATAAAATCCAAGGTCCAAGAGGCATAGGCGCTTTATACTTGCGTGAAGGCGTTAATCTTGACCGTATAATTGAGGGACAAATTGGTACACAAAGACTTTGGCCTGGCATAGAAAATACGCCATCAATTGTTGGCTTTACAAAAGCCTCTGAGTTAGCATTTGAAAATTTTGAGGTAAACATCACAAAAATGGGTTATTTAAGAGACAAACTAGTTGACGGCATATTCTCTGAATTGACCGATTTGCGTTTTAACGGTCCAAAAGGCGAAAAACGTTCCCCAGACAATGCTAACATTAGCATTTTACGTGCTGAAGGAGAAGCATTAACAATTGAATTAAGCCTCAAAGGTGTCTATCTTTCAAGTGGAAGTGCATGCAGCCGAAGACTTCTTCAACCCAGTCACGTTCTAGTTGCTATTGGTCGCAGATTTGAAGAAGCTCACGGTAGTGTTCTCATGAAAACAACCCGTTATCTTACAGAAGAAGATATAGCCTACGTCCTAAAAGTATTACCAGAAGCTGTCAATCGTATTAGGCGGATAGTCGGTTCAACAGGAGTGGAGTAAGAATGTCTCGTATACCATTACCTTATAACCCAAAAGTTATGGATTTATTCCGTAACCCCAAAAACCTTGGAAAAATGGAAGATGCCACAGTCATAGCAGTCGCTGGTAATCCCGCATGTGGCGACATGATAACTTTTTACCTAAAAATCAATGAGCAAACGCAAATCATCGAAAAAGCGCAATTCGAGAGCTATGGTTGTGCCGCTAACATTGCAACCTCCAGCATAGTTACTGAAATGATTAAAGGCCTAACCCTTGAAGCAACTTGGGATAGCATTACTTGGCAAAAAGTTACCGAAGAAATCGGTGGACTGCCCAGCGTTAAATTTCATTGTGGTGTCCTCGCTGTCGGCGCGTTGAAGCGTGCCATCAGAAAATATTTCGATGACAGAGGTAGCGAACCCGCGTGGATGCCTAAAGAAAACACTTTTGAAGAAAAACAAGCTTTGGAAGAGGAAGAACTGGCAAAAACGCTATCTAAGAGGGTAAAGCCGGAGGAAGAAAAATCACCCTAGATTCACTTCAGATTCGAGACGATTTTCCAATTCTAAAACGTCAAGTAAACAATAACCCTCTTATCTATTTTGACAATGCCGCAACTGCACAAAAACCCCGACAAGTCATACAAGCTATGGTTAACTATTACGAAAACCATAACGCTAATGTGCACCGAGGTGTTCATACCCTTTCATTAGAAGCTACTGAAATGTATGAGAAAAGTCGTGAACATGTAGCAAAATTCATCAATGCCAAAGAGTCTTCTGAAATAATTTTCGTCAGAGGAACAACTGAGGCCATTAACCTCATAGCTTACTCTTGGGGGCTAAACAATCTCAAAAAAGGCGATGAGGTTCTTGTTTCTCTAATGGAGCATCACAGTAACATAGTTCCCTGGGAAATAACTGCAAAAATTTGCGGTTTCAAAATTAATTATGTAAACGTTACTCCAGATGGTATTTTAGATGTCAAAGATTTTGAAAACAAACTAACATCTAAAACAAAAATTGTCTGCTTAAGCCATGTTTCAAACGTTACAGGCATGGTTAACGACATAAAACGGCTATCAAAAATTGTTCATGACCATGGTGCATTAATTCTTGTGGATGGCGCTCAATCCGTTCCACACATGAAAGTAGACGTCCAAGATCTTAACGTAGACTTTTTGGCTTTTTCAGGACATAAAATGCTCGGTCCAACCGGCATCGGCGTTTTGTATGGCAAAAAAGCATTACTACAAAAGATAAGTCCATTTCAAGGTGGCGGCGAAATGATAAAAGAAGTGGTTTTCGATTCTAAAAACCAGAGATGCAATGTCAGTTGGAATGAGCCTCCTTGGAAATTTGAAGCAGGAACACCAAACATTGAAGGCGCGGTAGGTTTAGCGGCAGCTATAAACTATCTTGAGCAAGTTGGTATGGACAACATTTTGACTCACGAGCAAGTGCTCACAAAATATGCCATAGAAGGCATGAAACATCTAAGTAAAATATCGTTTTATGGTCCAACGGATTCAAGCAAATGCGGAATAATCCCCTTTAGCGTTGCAGGCTTATCATCGCATGATGTTGCTCTTTTATGTGACAGTTACGGAATAGCCATACGTAGCGGATACCATTGTGCTCAACCGCTTCATCAAATCTTCCAGTTGCAATCCAGCGCCCGTGCAAGCTTTTACCTTTACAATACTACAGAGGAAATTGACCGTTTTCTTGAAGTATTAAAGGAGCTACAGACGCTTTAATGTCAGCAGTAGTAGGTGACTATGTATCAAGAATTGAAGGCACCTGTGGGGCCGAGAGTGATGTCATAGTTGTCCTAAAATTTGATAAAAAAGATCAAGCGCTTGAAAAAATTCTAGAGAAAGCTACTTTGAAAAGTAAAGTTGCTGGAATGATTTACGATTTGACCTTTGAGGAATATTCTTTTCGTGTTTATGCTAGTGGCAAAATTATTTTTAGGGGTATAAAAAATAAGCAAACTCTAAATAGAGTTCTTGCTGACCTTTTGCTTTGATCCTCTTTGTTTTTGTTTTATTAACGATATTTCAGTTTGATTTTTGTTCGACTTATAAAATTGTAAACCGAAATCACTTTTGGCTTTATCGATTCGGGTACTTTATCCTTAATTTGTTGATGTAAACCCAGTTTTACAGCTGTATTTCCTTTCTTTGAAAGTACTACATAGTAACGGTTCAATGGATACCTTACAAAACCATTATTTTCTTTAAATTTATCCAATGAAGGATGATTGCTGCCCTTGCCCATTCTTCCATACATTAGCCATTTGTGATTATTTTTAGCGCAAATTTCAACTGCTTTTGCTAACATAACATTATTTATTGCTTTGTCCCAATGTTTTTGAAGTGAGAGTATCTGAGTTGTGACCACCAAGTTGTCTCCGTAAACTAACTGAATAAAACCTACCAATTCGTTTTCTGCATATGCACCTATGAAAGTGCAGTCTTTTGTGTTAAAAACCATATTTTTAACGCTTTCAAGTGTCTGTCCATAATGAGAAAAAGCTCGACCCTGCCTAATGGGTGTCTCATTATAAATTTTCCATATGCCTTCAGCTAACATGTCTGATGGTTCAACAATTTTTACGCTTACTCCGCTTTTTTCAGCTTTACGAACCATATTGCGAGTTTTTTTGCCAATTTTTTCCCACCATTCATCAAACGTGTTTATCTGAAGTAATGCAATGTTGTCTTCAGTTTTTAACCACTTATCAGAAGGCTTGAAAGCAAGTGAGCTACACCAGCTTCTTTCAATAAAAGTGAAAATATCTACATCTCTATCTTTTAGCTTGTCAAAAATTTTCTCGGCGGGGGGTGCGTCTTTGGTGTACTCAAAATGCTCTGAATATTTACCAATTTTTACAAACCCTTTTTTCCGTACCATTAACCCTTCTAATTCACAATCAACATCTAAAATCTCTCTTAAAACATCATAATAAGGTCCTCTAGGATTGAATTTGCCTTTTCTAAATAGCCAATCTGGATGTATATGCAAAACTTTGCCCTCTGCAACACTCTCCTGTGCTATTTTGCGTGCTTCCTCTGTAGACTTAGCGTAGCAAACTCTGTCAAGACTACACGTAGGAAAATCCCAAAAATCTTGAAGCGGAAAACCTTCCGGAATAGGTACTCTTGCTTGCTTAAGGTTTCTTCTCCAAATAATTCTTCCTAAAAGCCGCTCAGTGCCGTGGATTGTATAGTAGCGTAGTTTTTGACTGGTAAGTTTCTCTAAAGCCTCCATTTCCTTATACGGGTTGACAGCTATGTGAAGGGCAGTTTCATGCCGTTTAGGATTCATCAAATTTATCATTTCTTGGTCAGGTCGGGTTAGAGGTGTAAAGAACCAGTATGCCATTACTTCTTGTTTGGTTTCGTTTACCATTTTGGCGATGATTTTGCTGTTTTTCAGGTAGTCTTTTTTTGGCTGAATTTGAAGCGCAGTGCAGATTAGGCTTTTGTTTCTTGATGGATAAGCATAGTCAACGTCTAACCGTATTTTTATCATGAAATACCAGTTAATGTAATGAACGGGTAATTCTTGTTATAAATTTTACCATTGGTTGCCAAATACGCTAAACGTTTATTTCATAGAGTTCATCTGATATTGCTATAACACCGTGAGGAAACACAAAAATGGGTAGCGCTATCCCTGACAACTCGCAGCTAGGTAGTAGTAAAAAAATTCTTGTTGTTCACCCCTATCTTAATGATGTAATTCGCGGAAGCGAAGAGGTGCTGCTTAAAATTCTAGAAGTTCTAATTGAACGAAAACACAATGTTACTTTGCTTGGTGAATTGCCCTCGGGGAGTATATTTGATAATCTGCCCGTTTCAAGCATTAAACAGATTCAATATGATTCTGAAGTAGATGTTAAGCCTAAACGTTTTCAAGCACACAGGCGTCTGTTATTTCGTCACCCAAGGCTAAAGAATAAGCTATGCAGAGAAGTGGGTGAAATGGATTTGGAAATTATTTCTCGGGATACAATGTATCTTATTGGAGCTGGGAAAAAAAGTGTTGCATATGTGCATTTTCCAGAAAACTTGGTTCGTATGCACAATCCTGATGTTAAACATCGTTGGCTTTGGAAGCTATTATATTGGCCAATTATTTTCCAACGGGAACGGCAGGTAAAGAAAATTGACTTGTTGATGTGCAACAGCTATTACACTCAAAATGCCATTATGGACCGTTGGGGGCGAAAAGCTGAAGTGGTTTATCCGCCTGTTGACATTGAAGACTTCAAACCAGCTAAGAAGGAGCTTTTTGTTGTTTCTGTAGGCTGTTTTGTTCCAAACAAAAATTATGAGCTGATTGTACAAGTAGCTAAGCAGATGCCTAACGTCAAATTTGTAATAGTTGGTCGTAAGTGTTTAAACGATCCATACTATGACAAAATAGCTGCGTTAAAACCTGATAATGTGGACTTAATTGCTAACGCTACGCATGCCGACCTTTCTGTTTTGTTGGGTAAGGCAAAAGTCTATCTACACGGCATGATTGGTGAACATTTTGGTATAAGTGTGGTTGAAGCTATGGCTGCTGGTTGTATTCCAGTTGTGCATAATACTGGTGGACCTAAAGAAATTGTGGGTAGTTATGGTTCTCTTTACAATAGTGTTGATGAATGTATTAAAGCCATAGAAGAAGCGTTACAAAGTGAGATAAATCCAAGTGACCTTGTTGAGCGAGCAAAAATGTTCTGTTCTGATAATTTCAAGAAACAATTCATTACAACTCTGGAAAAATATGGTTTGCTTTAAAACTTAAAATATACAACAATTATTTTTATCACAAAAACGGCGTTAAACTTGATTTGTACGTGACGGTTATGTGTTAATGTAAATTTGTTTATTCTATTATTAATCTTTAAAGGTGACTAACGCCTTAACATTTTGCTTGTCCAAAAACTAATTAAGTACACTTCATAGTCAACTAAAGTTCCATCTTTGCGTGATATGTATGAGTGAAAAAGTCGATGTAGTGCTCTTAACTAAGAACAGTTTGAAACCCTGTTTAAAAGAATGCATTGATTCAGCGTATGCTCAACTTCCCGTGGGGCGTCTAATAGTTGTGGATGGCGGCAGCACAGATGGTACATTGGATTTTGTAAAATCTTATCCTAACGTGGAAGTTATCGATGATAGAGATGGTAACCGTGCCACTGCCCGTCAAAAAGGCATTGAAGTTGCAAAGACGACGTGGCATTTGCATTTGGATTCTGATGTTATTTTATGTAAAGGTTGGTGGGCTGCTGCACAAAAACTTTTGCAACCAGACGTTGGTGCTCTTTGGGGTGTTACAATTCCTGGGGATAAACACGTTTATAATATTACTAAATCTATGGCAATGCTTTACCGCAAAAATGTTCTAGACTATATAATAGCGCAGCAACATCTAAAACGGTACCTAACTCATGATACTTTGATAAGAACAGAGACCGTTAGAGATATCCACATCCCTAAGGATTTGCACATTTGGGAAGACCACTACATTGGTCAACATATTGTCGCTAAAAAATTTAAATGGTTAACCACACGGGAACCATGTTGTATACATTATTTTCATGAACGTAGAGGTTTTGAGGATTTTGTAAACAGCGGCAGACTAGCAAGGCGAGTCAATTCTTACAGTAGTAGACAAGTACTGTTACGTTTAGGTTTAGCCGTTCCCAAATCGTTATGGATTATTTTGGTCACAGGTGATTTTAAAGCTGCAAAACTTCAGCTCGAAAACTATATCGGCTTAACAAAAGGTTGGTATGGAAGCGTATAGACAGTTACTCCTGTTTTTGCAGACATAGCTCTAAGTATTTTATCCAACTTGGTACTGGTGATTCCAGTGTATTCAATGATTTTCGTGTATCAATTTTTTGTGGGTTAGCAAGTAGCTTTTTTGCAGTTGCAATGATGCGATTGTGGTTGCGGATGATTTGAATTGGGAATTTTTTCTTGAATAGATATCGTGCCTGTACATCCCAAAAGTGGAAATTAATTGTTGGAATTCCACAGAGTGCTGTTTCTCGACAGGCTGTTCCACCGCTGCCAACCATCAAATCAACATATGGTATAAGCTGTGCCGTCAAAACTGGTTCTGGTGGAACCCAAACGTTAGGAATTTTCTCGAGTTTTTCTTGTTCTTCTTTGTAACGTGGTAGGCAAATAACTGTGCCTAACTTTGCAAGTTCCTGTAGTAGTTTTTCAGAATTGACCTTAACGTCTTTGCAGTAGACTGCTTGGTATTCAGCGTCACGGAAAAGGATAATTGGTTTCTTTTGGTTGTTAAGGTCTTTGAGGAGTTTTGGTTTTTCAAATTCTGCGCCTACATACGCCATTTCTTCTAGTCCATCATAATGGATGATTCGTGATTTGGAAATGCCAAATTTGCTCCATGACTTGCCAAAGCACTTAGGTGCTACAAGATAGTCTACTAAGGGGCAAGCTAGTTTTGCGACTGCATATGCAAAAACTGTGTCGTTAGCGTATACAATTGGGATTCTAAGTCCAAATGCTGTTCGAATTGCGGAGACATCGCCGTGTGTCCAGAGCACTTTTGGGTAGCCAACTTGGTCAAAAAGGTCTAAAAATTCAAGTGTACGCTTTTGTTCAACTGCTAATTTTTCTTTAAGTGTGGTTCCGTATTCTCCTATGGCTTTATACGGCACTTTTAGGGCATCAAGCATGTCAGTGGTTTGGGTTTGATTTTTTGCAGTAACAAGAGTGGAGTAGCCTTTTTTATGTAGACTTGGCAACATGCTGTTTATGGTTATGCTAATTTTAGGTGTAACGGTGTCTAACCAAACATCTGGCGCAGGCATAGTGTATCAAAGTAGGAAGGGCGTATACAAGCATTATAAGCTTATCCAAACACAAAAATCAGGTTAATTGGAAAATTGAAAATTAAAGAGGTAAACGGGTTGATTGACTGTGTTTGCTTTATTTTTTTTGTTTTTCTAGCAATTCCCGGTATTTTTGGTCTACTTCCATAGCACTATTAAGCAGTATACTTGGTGTAAGTGACGTTACATACCGTATGTCTTTTGGTAGGCAGTGTCGTCCGATGCCATCGCGTGCTTCTGGTAGGTCAACGTTCCATTTGGTGTTCATAGCTTCCCGAAGTTCGTCAAAGTTCATGTCTATGCGGTTACACATCATTTTTAGGTCTTCGGCAAATGCAATTTGTAAATAGCGGTGACTGTTTTCGGTGATTTTGCACATTTCTGCTATTTCTACAGTAGAGACTGTATGCATAGGTATACCCAGTTGGTCCTTGTAGAATTTCATGCCTGCCTCTAAGCTTTCTGTATTTACGCCGCCGATAATTCGGACTTGGTTTACGCCGTATTTATCTTCTTGGTCTGCCCAGTAACGGTGTGGTGCATGAACAAGCAGGACTTTACCTTTGAAGGTTTCTTCAAAAATCTTTTTTGAGGTTCCTGGTAAAATGGTGCTTTCAATAGCAACCAGCGTGTTTGTGTCAGCTTTTTCGGCGACTTTTTTTGTAACTTCAAAAACTGCTGTTAAATCTGCCTGATTGTTGATTTGCCCAGTGGTGACACAGATTATATATGCGTCAGCTTTTGGAAGTTGATCCCACTGGGTGGTTGCTTTGAATTTTCCGTTTTGAATTCCATATTCAACTGCAGCTAGGTTAATATCAAAACCATAAACATCAAAGCCTTTTGCTGTAATGTATTTTGCAACTGGAAAACCGATCTGTCCAAGACCAATAATACACACAATCATTTCAATGTCAGCTCTGTTAATGTATACCTGCCAAAAGGATAGTTTTTATTCTTAAGCTTTCCTGTAGCGATAACTAAAGTTTGTCAAGTAAATTTGCTAAAAACTAAGAGTGTTAAGATAGCTATAAAAACTGTTAATTCTTTCTGAAAACTTCAAGATTCAATATTTTATCTTATTTTATCATAATTTAGCTTGTATAGACATCATGTATTGTAATGTTTTTGGAATGTGTTTTTTGTTTATTTTACTCTAATGAATTGGCAGCCTACTTGTTTTGCTGCGTTTTCGTCGTTGTCTATGTTGCCTATAAATAGCGTGTCTGGCAGTGTGTAGCCAAGTTTTGTTGTTGCTAATTTTAGCTGTTCAGCTCGGTTAAGTGAGTTATCGCGTGTAAATACTGTGTTGAATTGTAAGTTAAATTTTTGGCAGATTTCGTTAACGGTTTCTTTGCCTTGCATTGTAACCAGTGCTTTGGGTAGTCTATTGTGTTGCTCATAAAGTTGCATGCCCTCTTCATGAATTGTAATTTTATCAATTATGTCAAGTTCAAAGCCTGTCCAAGCATCGAAAACTTGTCTTAAAACTTGTTGGTCTTTGATTTCTGCTACTGTTTTTAATAATGAGTTAATTTCAGCTATACCTGTTAATTCGCTGACTTTTTTGTACAGTGCTGTATAGTTGATTGGTAAATCCAGTAGTGTTCCGTCTAAATCAAAGATGATTGCTTTAAACATTTTAGGTGTACATTGCTCCCAATACTTTATTGTCTTTTACTAAGCGACCTGGTGTGTCCATGTGGCGTATCCAGTACACGTCTGTGGGTAATGGGTTGTATTTTTCTAGTTTAGGCAAATTTTCTTTGTATGCTAGTTTTGTGTATAGATAAGGAATGTTTATGCGGTAATCGTTGAAGAAGACTTTGCTGGCGTAACTAAAGAAGAATGAAGTGGTAAACATGCGTCCTGGATTGATTTCGGTTACGCAGGGAACGCCTTTGCTGTTTTCTTTTAGATCAACGCTGGCAATTCCTGTAAAGTTTGGGTCAATGGCTAAGACGGCTTCGGTGCTGATTTTGTTAACAGTGTTTTCATGCACAGTTTTTTGTACTGCTGGGGTACCCATGATGCCTGAAGGAGCGAGGTATGAGTAAATGTACTCTAGGCGTTCTCGTGCCATTGAAGTGACAAGTTCACCATTATGCCATAAGCTATGGAATGCAATGTTTCTTCCCGGTAACATTTCCTGGGCAATAAATTCCCAGTCAACATTGCGGGCATGCCAATAGTTAATCCATGAAACGGCTGTTTCACGGTTGTTTGCAGGGGTGCTTCCTCTGCCGCCTGCGCCGCGTGTGGCTCTTATCCATATAGGTGAGCCTAATTCTGCGAATGCGCGGTCAATGTCGGCTTCTTGTTTAATTACGATTGTTTTGGCTACTGGTATGCCTTTGTTTTTCCAAGTATTAGCGGAAGCGAGTTTGTCTTGGCAGTCTTTTACTGCTTGTTTTGAAGGTAGAAACACGGGGGTTTCAAGTTTTTCTCGTTGCTCTGATACAATTTCAACTTCAATATCTGGTTGAGCATGTAGAAAATCGATTTTTTCTTTACGAATTATCTCATTTAAACGGTCAATGTAGCCGGGGTCTTTGGCTTTTGGTACCAAATATTTGGTGTCTGTAGGCATTGTATGCAAATAGTAATCACTAGCTTCTGTTCCTACAATGTATAGTTTTTCAGGAGCTACCGTTAAGGATTTTACAAAATTTATGCCTGCTGGACCGCCAGCGCCTGTACAGAGTATACGTTTTATCAACCAGATTCGCCTTTACCGTTTAATTTACTATATGACTGCAGTCTACACTTGTGTTTGGTGTAGATTTAGTTTGACCTATACAAATACGAATTTATATCTGTATCCAAAGAATCATACAGACAAATTTAAAAACAAAAATGTTGTCTTAATCAAAAGACCACATGTAAACTGTGGGCCGGTCGTCTAGCCTGGTTAGGACGTTGGCTTTACGAGCCAAAGGTCGCCGGTTCAAGTCCGGCTCGGCCCACCAACAATTAACCTTCTGAGCTTGGTTTGAGTTCTGATTGGCGTTATGGTTTGGTGTAATTGTGTTACAGTTTTCCGTAATAACTGTCATAGTGTTCCATAGCAATGACTCTGATTTACGTAGTTGAACACCTTTAGCTTTTATACGCTGATCCGAAATAGACTATAGTTGACGTCAATTTTCAGAAGTTTTGGTGAACGGTGTTGAGTTTAATGTGGCGTTGGCTTGCTTAATTATGTAGAAAATTTTTGGACACCTTCGTATAGCGTTTTAAGGTATTCTGTGTATTTGCTATAAAACTTGTCCGCTTAACCTACGGTTAACGCTATGTAGGGTGTGTAACACTTGTTTCTGCCCTTACTAATTGACTACGTTTGTTCTAAAACATAGAGCTAAATACTTACATAATGCTTCATTTTTTAGCGAGGAATAAAGATGGCGACAAGAGCAATAAAAATGAGTGCAATACTCTTGGTGACGTTTCTTGTACTTTTGGTAACAGTGGTCGTAATTGCTGTAAAAATGGTTGATAACCCTGCTGCTGATGCTTATCCTGAAATGTTTGCCCCTGGAATTCCGTTTCCCAAACCGTTCGAAAAGATTCCTTTGACAAACGCCCAAATTGATGCAACATGGCCAAATCTCCCAACTGCAAAACAAATATGCGAAAGTGAAGGCTACTCGAGCATGCATGTATTCTCAAAAGACTCGCTTCCGGTTAACTGCACACAAACAGGACCTAATCTTATGTCAGGTGGCTTTGTTACTGTTACAAATATTTGGCTACAATACGACAGCAGCACATGGATAAAGGTACCTTATCGTTACCTTAACACCACAATAGCACCAGACGGAGTATTTTACAGCTAAAACCACAATAAGTCAGGTGACCTTTGATGTCCTTATGTATAAGTGCAGACAAAAAATATGTTATTGAAGCGTGGTAGTTATGAATACAAAGGTGTTGACGGTTTTACTTATAGTATGTATAGCAATCATAGCCTATATAGTATGCATAACAATTCTGGTAAATAACAAAGGAACAAACAATACTTTAGACGACTCTTTAGAAGGCGTAGTTTTGGAGGTAAAAGAAAACACTGTAACAAACACTGGTCTTACAATAATACTAAAAAATGTAACACCAAACGAATACACTTATGGTAACTCTTTTTGGGTGGAAGAAAAAGTTGAAAGCGGTTGGTGTAAAGTGCCATATGTTACTGAAGGTAATTTTGTATTTAATGCTATAGGGCACATTTTAGGGGAAAATAGCGTAAGAGAGCAGGAAATAGGCTGGAAATGGTTGTATGGAGAATTAAGCCCTGGTCATTATCGTATCGTTAAAGATATTTTGTATCTCAGGTCGCCTGGTGATTATGATGAATTTTATATATCAACCGAATTTACAATTGATTTAGGCATATATTAAAGCAGGTTGCACGCTGTTCACGCTACGTAGAATACGTAACACCTTAAAGACAACCCTTTAAACGCAATCTGCAAGTTTTGGCAACGGTTCAGTGTTGGTGTTAGTTTGTGTTGAGTTGTAAGTTGGCGTTTTTATGTGCCGTCTAAGAACTACCAGTACCACAGCTACAATAATACCGCCTAAGAGAACACCAACGACCAACGTAAAGAGTGGATTAGAGAATATACTATTTGGTGGTTGCGTCTGATTAGCGGGTTGCGGTTGACTGTTACCATCAGAGTTTACAGGTGGTAAGGTTGTTGTTTGCGAAAGCGGAGACGACTGAGATTTGTCAGATATTGTAATTGTTTGAACACCACTCCAACCACTCGATGTGTCAACCACAGATTCATACCCAAAGAACATATCTCCATCTGTAAAAGGTCGCGGCTTGTCATATCTCGTGATTGCGTTGACTCTAAAATCCAACTGAGAACCCGTAGGTAATGAATTAATATCTACGTTGAGCATCCGGAGATTATATTGAGGAACTGTTATAGTAGTATATTGAGAATCCGATTGACCCGTAGTAGTCACAAGTTTCCAGCCTTGTTCGTCCTCAAAACGACCTTTAAACTCCACTTGGTAGACTAGAGTATGTTCATAACCGTCTGCATCTTTGTAGGGTGTAAAGGGCTGATTTTTTATCGTAATCTCTATGTTCTTATCAACTACGTGGCGACCTGAGTTAGTGTCTGTGGTTTCTTCTCCTGTATATGGATTAGTACTAGTCGTAGTAGAGGGCGGTATATCATGAGAGTTGTCAATAAGTTTTACAGTGAATTGTGGCACAGATGGCTTGAATCCTGCTTGTGCAATTGCTGGGGCAACGGTTAATGCAAGTAGACTTGACGCCACCAAAACAGTAACTAACACTAAAACAGTACACTTACGCATACAGAGAGTATTTCAAAAGGGATTACCTATAAAGTTCCAGATTTCTTCACGTGAACCGTTAACATGAAAACGAGCAAACAGAAACACCGTCA
>JGI24705J35276_12238597_pt1 | contig 28388 bp, 22 predicted proteins | sample TergutNt197P4_FD_35276 | JGI IMG/M metagenome (IMG submission 35276) | reverse complement strand
GCGCAGGGCACGCTGCTCGATGTCGATCACGGCACCTACCCCTACGTCACCAGCAGCAACTGCGTGGCCGGCAACGCCGCCGCCGGCGCCGGCGTGGGGCCGGGCATGTTGCACTACATCCTGGGCATTACCAAGGCGTATTGCACGCGCGTGGGCGGCGGCCCGTTCCCGACCGAACTCGACTGGGAAACCCCCGGCACTCCCGGCTGGCACATGAGCACCGTCGGCGCCGAAAAAGGCGTTACCACCGGGCGCGCCCGCCGCTGCGGCTGGTTCGACGCCGCGCTGCTCAAGCGCAGCGCCCAAGTCAACGGCCTGTCGGGCCTGTGCATCACCAAGCTCGACGTGCTCGACGGCTTGCCCGAACTGCATCTATGCACCGGCTACGAACTGGACGGCCAGCGCATCGACATCCTGCCGCTGGGCGCCGACGACATCGCCCGCTGCAAGCCCATCTACGAGGCCATGCCCGGCTGGAGCGAGAGCACCGTCGGCGTCACCGACTACGGCCAGTTGCCGGTCAACGCGCGGCTGTATTTGCAGCGCATCGAACACGCCACCGGCGTGCCGATCCACGTCATCTCCACCAGCCCGGATCGCGACCACACCATCATGGTGCGCCATCCATTTCTGCCGTGACATGAGACACCCCCCTGAGTCGCTGACGCGCCTTCCCCCCTCTCTCTTCGGGAGGTGGGACAACGCCAGTGGCCGGCGCAGGTCCGTCCACGGCGTTCACTGGCCTGGCCTGCTCCGCGGTCTTTTGTTTTCTTTTGGCGAAGGGTTTGACAGATGTTGACCGAAGACGGCAAACACCTTTACGTCAGCTACGACGAATACCACGGTCTGATCGAAAAGCTCGCGATCAAGGTGCTGCAATCGGGCTGGCAGTTCGACACCATCCTGTGTCTGGCGCGCGGCGGCATGAGGCCCGGCGACATTCTGAGCCGCATCTTCCGCGTGCCGCTGGCCATCATGTCCACCAGCAGCTACCGCGCCCAGGCCGGCACCGCGCAGGGGCATCTGGACATTGCCCACTACATCACCACGCCGCAGGGCCAGATCGCAGGCCGGGTGCTGCTGGTCGATGACCTGGCCGACACCGGCGTCACCTTGCAGGCCGTGGTGCAGCGGCTGCGCGGCAGCTACGCCTCCATCACCGAGCTGCGCACCGCCGTCATCTGGACCAAGGGCTGTTCCAGCTTCAAGGCCGATTACTCGGTCGAAGACCTGCCCACCGACCCGTGGATTCACCAGCCCTTCGAGGTGTACGACCGATTGACGGCGGAGAAACTGCTGGCCAGGTGGAAGGTTTGATTCCAATTTGCGTTAAAAATTCTCATCACCGTTCAGTCTGAGCTTGGTCGTTGGCCGGCGCAGGACTTCGACAAGCTCAGTCCGAACGGTTCTTTATTGAAACGCGAATTGGAATGAGAGCCTGCACCTGTCACGCCCGGTGTTCGCCAGCTACCCACTTACCAATTTGCGCCAAGGGTGTGGCCACATGAGGCTGCCCGCTGCAATACCGTCGCGGCCATGCGCGCGCCGGTGGAAGGGCCAAAGCGGCTACCCCCGCAGTTCACGCCGCAGGATCTTGCCGGTGACGGTTTTGGGCAGTTCGTCCACCAGTTCGACGATGCGCGGGTATTTGTAGGCGGCTATGCGGGACTTGCAGTAGGCGATGATTTCTTCGGGCGTGGCGTGCGCGCTGGGCTTGAGGCTGACGACGGCTTTCACGGTTTCGCCGCGGTAGCTGTCGGGCACGCCGACCACCGCCGCTTCGCGCACGGCGGGGTGGGTGTAGAGCACGTCTTCGACCTCGCGCGGCCAGACTTTGTAGCCGCTGGCGTTGATCATATCCTTCTTGCGGTCGACCAGGTAGAACCAGCCGTGCGCGTCCATGAAGCCGACGTCGCCGGTGTGGAAGTAGCCGTTGCGGAATGCCTGCGCGGTCTCGGCGGGCTTGTGCCAGTAGCCCGGCACGATCATGGGCCCGCGCGAGATGATCTCCCCGATTTCGCCCACGGGCAACGGCTGGCCGTCGTCGCCGCCGATGTAGGACTCGGCGTTGCAGACCGGCACGCCGATGGCCAATGTGCCGGAGGCCGGGTCGATGGGCGCCTGGCTGCCCAGGGGGACGATGTGCGTCGGCGAGTTGGTTTCGGTCAGCCCGTAGGCGTTGTGGATGTACAGGCCAAAGCGGTCGCGGAAGGCGTCGATCACGCTCGGCGGGATGGGCGCGCCGCCTGAATAGACGCATCGCAGCGACGCCAGGTGTTCGCGCGTTGCGCCGGGGTGGTTCATCAGCGCGATGAAGGCGGTGATGGCGCCGACGGTGAACTCGGCGCGGTGTTCGCTGATCGCGTCCAGAATCACGCCCGGCTCGAAGCGCCAGGCCAGCGCCAGCGGCGCGGCGCAGATGAGCGCGGCGGCGACGTGCCCAATCAGGCCGGTGATGTGAAACAGCGGTGCCAGGCCGAGGATCGGAGCGCCTTCGCGCAGTTGTATCCAGTCGCGGTACACCTGCGCGTTGAAGGCGATGTTGCCGTGCGTGTTCATGGCGCCCTTGGGCACGCCGGTGGTGCCGGAGGTGTAGACCAGCATCGCCACGTCATCCGGGCCGAGTTGCACCGGCGGCGGCTTGCGCCCCGCGTGCGCGGCGATGACGGTGGACAAATCTTCCGCGCCCTCGGCGCGCTGGCGGCGCACGCCGGCGAACAGCCGCGCGTCGTGGCGGCTCTGGTATTCGAGTTCGGAAGTCGTCATCACCGCCGGCCATGCGGGCAGCGGCGCGGGGTCATCGGCGAACAACGGGCGCACCACGTCGGCATACAGCGATTCGTGGCAGACCAGCAGCCGCGCGCCCGAATCGGCCAGCAGCAGGCGCAATTCGCGCGCGCGGTTCATCGGGTTGATGGGCACCGCGATGGCGCCAAGTTTCCATGCGGCGGTCAGCACAATGATGAATTGCGGCACGTTCTGCAAATAAAGACCGATGCGGTCGCCGCGCGCGCAGCCGCGCTCCTGCCATGCGCTGGCCAGCGCGTCTGATTGCGCGTCCAGCTCCGCGTAGCTCAACGCGCCGTCGAAGTAGAGCAGGGCGGCCCGCTGAGGCGCGCGCGCCACGGCGGCGCGCAGCAGGCTCAGCGCATTGTCGAAATCCGGCGTGAAAGTGGCCGGAACGCCGCTGGTGTAGTTGGCCAGCCAGGGCTTGTCGCCGTAGGCGCTCATGGGCGCCGGCGCGCGGCTCATTTGATGACCACCGGATTGACCGGCGCGCCGCTGCCGTTGACGACCTTGAGCGGCGCCGCGGTGTAGAGAAACGACCATTGCCCGTCGTCGGCGCAATCGGCGGCGAGCGGGTCGAGTTGCGCGATTTCAGTCAGCGTGATGCCCAGGTTGCGCATCAGCGCATTGTGCAGCGGCAGCGCGACGCCGGAAACCGGATCGACGGTGACCTCGTTGGCGATGGTGTCGGTCACCAGGTTGGGTATTTCCATTTGATGAAACCATTCGACCAATTCAGGGCTGTAGGTCAGGCCGGGCTCGATGAAGTTTTTGTAGAACGCCTCCCGGTCGCGGCTGTAGAACGAACCGATCCAGCCGGTGCGGATCACCAGGATGTCGTGCTTTTCGATGGCAATGCCCTGCGCCTTGGCGGCGTCGAGCAGGTCGTGGTGCGTGAAGGTTTCGCCCGGGTCGAGCACGGCCTTGCCGCGATGACGCGCCATGTCCAGCAGCACGCCGCGTCCGGCGATGCCGCGCTCGGCCAGCGGCAGCACGCTGGCCTTGTCCAGGCCGCCGATGGTCGATTTGGCGTCATAGCCGTTCCATAACTGGTCGTCGTACCAGACGTGGCCGAGCGCGTCGTACTGCGTCGAGCCTTGCAGGTACATGATCATCATGTCGTCCGCGTATTCGGTCAGACCCGGAAATCGCGGCCCCTTGCCGCACATGTAATGGCCTTTGTCCATTACGTTCATGCGCTGCGCCTGCGCGCGCCCCGGCCAGACCGGGTCGCCGCCGGGATGCCCCATCTGGATTTGCAGCGTGAACGTCTTGCCCGAACGCACCGCCGCCACGCCGCGCAGCACCTCGGCGCGGGTCAGGTAGTTCAGCGACCCGACCTCGTCGTCAGGCCCCCATTTGCCCCAGTTCCTGGGCGCGTCGCGCAGCAGTTCGGACACTGCGGGGGTGTTCTTCGATTCCATGCGTTGTCTCCTTGTGACACGACCTTGCCGCTTCACTCTGACGTTGCGCCAAACCTGGACGGCAAGATCTGTTAGGGCCTGTTCACGTTATTTTCATGGCGCCCGCAAGGCAATGAAAGGCCGCAATCAAGGCGCGTGTCGCAGCCCATGTTGCTGCATGAGCAAGACGCGCAACGACGAGTGCGGCCTTTTACTGTCTTGCCCGAAGGGTTACCCCGCAAAGGCAGCGTCTGCGGCGCAAACAAATCTTCGCCGGGTGTCCAACCCGGCTGCGGTTTGCGCCTTGCATCCACTGCCTTTGCGGGGCAACGGGCGCCATGAAAATAGCGTGAACAGGCCCTAGCGTAGACACCCGCGTGGATCGCGTCAAGCAGAATTTTTACAGCCATTGGCACGGGAGCGACCCTACGAAAAGCGGCGCGCTGCAATACCATTGCGGCCATGCCCGATTCCCGCACCCACCTCATTCACCACCCCTATACCCCGCCAGCCGACTTCGAGGCGCCGCAGCCCGGCGTGTTCAAGGCTTCGACGGTGTTTTTCCCCAACGTCGCGGCCATGCGCACGCGCGAGTGGAAGGACAAAAGCGGCTACACCTACGGCCTGCACGGCACGCCCACCACCTTTACGCTGGAAGAGCGCATCGCCGCACTCGAAGGCGGCCAGCAGTGCCTGCTGGTTCCCAGCGGGTTGGCGGCGATTGCCGTGGTGGCGCTGGCGCTGCTGAAAAGTGGCGACGAGGTGCTGATCCCCGGCAACGCCTACGGCCCTAACAAAACGCTGGCCGAGGGCGAACTGGCGGCCTTCGGCATTGCGCACCAGTGTTACGACCCGATGGACGTGGCCGACCTGGCGGCCCGCATCACCGGCAAAACCAAACTGGTCTGGCTGGAGGCGGCGGGTTCGGTCAGCATGGAGTTTCCCGACCTGATCGAACAGGCGCGCCTGTGCCGCGCGCGCGGCGTGACCTGCGCGCTGGACAACACCTGGGGCGCGGGCATTGCCTTCAACCCGTTCGACCTGGACGGGCAGGGCCTGGGCGTCGATGTGTCGGCGCACGCGCTCACCAAATACCCCAGCGGCGGCGGCGACGTGCTGATGGGCGCCGTCACCACGCACGACGCGGCGCTGCACCTGCGGCTCAAGCTCACTCACATGCGCCTGGGCCTGGGCGTGGGGGGCAACGACGCCGAGGCGGTGCTGCGCGCGCTGCCCAGCATTCACCTGCGCTATCACGCGCAGGACCAGGCGGCGCGCGCGCTGGCCCGCTGGTGCGCGGCGCAGCCGGTATTCGCGCAGGTGCTGCACCCCGCGCTGCCCGGCGCGCCGGGGCACCAGCACTGGCGGCAAGTGTGCGGCGCGGCCGATGCGCGCGGCGCGGGCGCGGCCGCCGGCCTGTTCAGCGTGATGGTGGACCGGCGTCACGCGAGTGCGCGGGTCGATGCCTTCTGCGACGCGCTGCGGCTGTTCAAGATCGGGTACAGCTGGGGCGGCCCGATCAGCCTGGTGATGCCTTACGACCTTGCCGACATGCGCCAACACTGGCCTGCCCACGTGGCGCAGGGCACGCTGGTGCGCTTTTCCGTCGGCTTGGAAGCCGTGGCCGACTTGCAGGCCGATCTGGCGCAAGCGGCGGCGAAGGCGCTGGGGTAGTGTCGTGTCACACCAATACTGACGCATGAAACCGCGTCTTCGCGCCCAGGGCGGCGTTGCAAATCTTCGCGATGCCACTTGGTATCGCTGCGGTTTGCCCTTGCAGGGCGCGGCCCAGCCAGAGGCTGGGCTTGCTCACGCTGTCCAAAGGCGCGCAAGCGCCTTTGGAGCCGCAGCGCTCGCCCTTGCCCTGAACGTGAATCCATCGATTTCATTGTGCGCCACCATTGATGTGACACGACAGTAGAGCGGTTTTGATTCATGCGTGGAGAGACTCCTCGCTCAGAATAATTTCCCTCGCAACCCGCGCCAGCGCCGCCGCCGAGCGGTTGGCCAAGGCTACTGGCAGGGCGTGGTTGAACTAAACGCAACTTGCGTATAATCAGCGGCATGGAGTCCGCGGTCTTCGTTGAGTTGCCTGCCTTTGCCAACCGCTTGTCTGACTACCTTGACGACGAGGGCTACCGGGCGCTGCAAAACGAATTGCTGAACGATCCGCAGGCAGGCGATGTCATCAAGGGCGCGGGCGGTCTGCGCAAGATGCGCTTTGCCGACACTCGGCGCGGCAAGGGAAAACGTGGCGGGCTGCGGGTCATTTATTACCTGTGGACGGGCGGTCAGCAGTTCTGGCTGTTCTCACCCTGTACGACAAGGACGAAATGGACGATATGACCGCACAAGAGCGGCGCGCCTTTGCCGCGGCGCTGAAAGTTGAACTGGAGAAACCGAGATGACCCAAAAGCGCAACCTGTTCGCCGAACTGATGGAGGGCGTGGACGCCTTGGCTGCCGCGCGCGAAGGCAAGATCACCTTGCGCACGACGCGGGTCAAGGCCACGCAAGCGCCGATGGTGACGGCAGGCGAATTGCTTGGTTTGCGCGAGCGCCTGAATCTGTCGCGCCCGGTGTTCGCCAGCTATCTGCGTACCAACCCGCGCACGCTCGAAAACTGGGAACAGGGCCGCGCCAAGCCCAATGCGCAGGCCGCCTTGCTGATTCGGCTGGTCGAGAAGTTCCCTGACACGGTAGAGCGTTTGGCCGCTGTCTGACTCAAGCATGGAGCGGGGCCGGGCGCTCCTCGCTCAGAATAATTTCCCTCGCAACCCGCGCCAGCGCCGCCGCCGAGCGGTTGGCCAAGGCCACTGGCAGGGCGTGGTCGAATTGGGCGAAGTTGCGGCGCGTCGAGTTGGCGTAGCCGGGGTCGTAGTGCTGCGCCAGCAACTCGCGCACCACGGCTTCGGTCTGGCCGGCGCGGGCCAGGGCTTGCCAGGATTCGATCACCGCGTGGCCGCGCAGCGCCACCAGGGTGTCCAGCCGCTGGCAAAAAAATTCGGTGTCGCGCACGAAGAAGGGGTAGTCCTCCAGCAGCAGCGCCACGCGCTCGTGTTCGGGCAGGTCGATGCGCAGGCAGGCGCTGGCGCGCATGGCCTGGATCAGCGCGTCGGGCAGGGTGACGTTCCCGACTTTCTTGCTTTCGGCCTCGACGTACACGATTCGCGCCGCATCGAAGGCGCGCAGCGCTTGCCAGATGCGCATTTCAAACTGCTTTTGCGACGGCTGCGGCTGTCCGGGAATGACGCCCAGCACCGACGCGCGGTGGCTGGCCAGCCCTTCCAGGTCGAGCACCTGCGCCCCGGCCTCGGCCAGCGCGTGCAGCAGGCGCGTTTTGCCCGACCCGGTGGGGCCGCACACCACGCGGTAGCGCAGGCGCGCGGCCTGCGCGGGCAAATCAAGCAGCATGGCGCTGCGAAACGCTTTGTAGCCGCCGTCGATCACCGTCGCCTTGAAGCCGATCTGCCCCAGCACCAGCGCCAGCGCGCCGCTGCGCTGGCCGCCGCGCCAGCAGTAGAGCAGGGGCTGCCAGTCGCGGGGCTTGCCGAGGCATTCGCGCTCGATGTGAGCGGCGATGTTGCGCGCCACCAGGGCCGCGCCGAGCTTGCGCGCCTCGAACGGGCCGGTCTGCTTGTACAGCGTGCCGACGCGCGCGCGTTCGTCGTCGCGCAGGCTGGGCCAGTTGACGGCGCCGGGCAGGCGGTCGAGCGCGAATTCGCTCTCGCTGCGGGCGTCGATGACGGCGCTGAAAGCGTGCAACCCGGCCAGCGCCTGCTCGCCGCTGATGCGCTGGACGCTCATTGCAGTTGCCCCGCTGCGCTGCCAATTCCTTCCCCCTTTTGGGGGAGGCAGGGATGGGGGCTGGCGTCCAGTGGTGAAGCTGCTGGCTCCCATCTGAACCTTCCCCCAGCGGGGGAAGGAGCAAGACCGATGCTGTATTTCATTTCAAAAGCCTTTGCAACTCGGGCCACACGTTGGCCAGAATGGTCGGGTGCGCCTCGGCGGTGGGGTGGATGCGGTCGCTTTGAAACCACTCTAGCGCATCGGGCCGGTCGGCAACGCCTTTGAGCAAGAAGGGCACCAGCGCGGCATCGTGGGCCTTGGCGACCCTGGCGAACAGGTCTTGAAACCGCCGCCCATAGTCAGCGCCGTAGTTGGGCGGCATCTGCATTCCGGCCAGCAGCACCTTGGCGCCGGCTTGCCGCGCGGCCTGCGTCATGGCGGCCAGGTTGGCCTCGGTCATATCCAGCGGCAGGCCGCGCAGCGCGTCGTTGCCGCCCAGCTCGATTACCACCACGGCGGGCTGATGCAGCTTGAGCAGCGCCGGCAAGCGCGCTCGGCCCCCGGCGGTGGTGTCGCCCGAAATGCTGGCGTTGACCACCTTGGCGGCGATCTTTTCAAGGGCCAGTTTTTTTTCCAGCAAGGCCACCCAGCCGCTGCCGCGCGCCAAGCCGAATTCGGCGCTGAGCGAGTCGCCCACGACCAAGATGGTTTTGGCGCCTGCGGCGCTGGCGGGCAGGCCAAAAGCGGCGCCGAAGGCAGCGCCAAGCGCAGTGAGGATAAAGTGACGGCGAATCAAACCGAGCCTGGAAACGGCAGTTGACCGCTTTTTCAACTTTGCAACTTCATATGAATACAACAATTTTTGACTCCGACCAAGCCTACCGCAAAGGGTGACATCGCCATGCACCCGCCAGCACCATGCTCGCCGCGTCATGCGGCGTTGCTCGTCCTTGCAGGGCGCTGTTTGCGCTGTTCAAAGGCGCGCAGGCGCCTTTGGAGCCGCAGCGCACACCCTTGCCTGGCACGCCGATCACGGCATTAGGTTGCCTTTCATGACCCAATCTTCCCTCAGCGCGCAGCCCGATGCTCTTCCCATCGTCGCGGTGGAGCATGTCTTCAAGTCAGTCACCGACTCCACCGGCACGCTGGATATTCTGCGCGATATTCATTTCAGCCTGGCACCGCGCGAGACGGTGGCCATTGTCGGCGCCTCGGGCTCGGGCAAGAGCACGCTGCTGTCGATCATCGCCGGGTTGGACACGCCTACGCGCGGCACGGTGCGGCTGGCTGGCGAGGACCTGTTCGCCGTCAGCGAAGACCAGCGCGCCGCGCTGCGCGGGCGCAAAATGGGCTTCGTGTTCCAGAGCTTTCAACTCATGGGCAACCTGACCGCACTGGAAAACGTCATGCTGCCGCTGGAATTGGCTGGCCGCCGCGACGCCCGCGCCGCCGCCGCCGAGATGCTGGCGCGCGTCGGTCTGTCGGCGCGGCTGGGCCACTACCCCAGGGTGCTCTCGGGCGGCGAGCAGCAGCGCGTGGCGCTGGCGCGCGCCTTCGTCGTGCGCCCGGCGGTGCTGCTGGCCGACGAGCCTACCGGCAGCCTGGACTTTGCCACCGGCCAGAAGGTGATGGAACTGATGATCGACCTCAACCGCGAGCAGGGCACCACGCTGGCGCTGGTCACGCACGACGAGGGCATCGCCGCCCTGTGCCAGCGCCGCCTGACGGTGGAGGCGGGCCGCATCGCCGGGGATAGCGCGACGGAGCCATTGCGACCGGACCGGAATTTTGCAACCCTCCGCAAGGAACCACGATGAAAGCCGCCATTCTTCACAGCTTTGACGCCGCGCCGCGCTACGGCGACTTCGAGCGGCCCGAGCCGCGCGCCGGCGAAAGCCTGGTCAAGGTGCTGGCCGCCGGCATCAAGCAGATCGACCGCGGCATCGCCAGGGGCGCTCATTACGCCAGCCCCAAACAACTGCCGGTGGTGTGCGGCACCGACGGCGTCGGCCTGCTCGAAAGCGGGCAGCGCGTTTATTTCGCCGCCATGCGTTCGCCCTTCGGCGGCATGGCCGAGCATTCGGTGGCATCTTGGCACGTACCGGTGCCCGATGCCCTGGACAGCAACACGGCTGCCGCGCTGGTCAATCCGGCGCTCGGCGCGTGGCTGCCCCTGTCATGGCGCGCCAAGATGGAGCCGGGCGAAAGCGTGCTGGTGATCGGCGCCACCGGCGCGACGGGGCGGCTGACGGTGCGCATCGCCCGCATCCTGGGCGCCAGCCGCGTGGTGGCGGCTGGCCGCCTGAAAAGCGGCTTGGCCGACGTGGGCGCCGACGCCATCGTCGATACCGAACAAGCGCCCGAAGCCCTGCGGCAAGCCTTTGCCGATGCGGCAGGCGAGCGCGGTTTCGACGTGGTGGTCGATTACCTGTGGGGGCCGCCCGCCGAAGCCCTGATCGCCGGCCTGACCAGGCGTGACCTGGCCGTATCGCGCGCCGGCGCGGGGCGCGGCGTGCGCCTGGTCAGCGTGGGCGAAATGACGGGCAAGGACATTCGCCTGCCCTCCGCCGTGCTGCGCAGCTCGCACTTGCAGATTCTCGGCAGCGGCACCGGTAATTTCCCGCCGCTGCCCGTTCTTCAGGAAACCGTGGCGCGCATCTTCGCCGAAGGCGTCAAGGGAGCGCTGGAGGTCGATGCGCATGCCGTGCCGCTGTCGGCGGTCGAACAGGTCTGGAACGACCCGGCGCTGCGGCGCCGCCGCCTGGTGCTCGATCCAGCCGCGTGAGCCGTTTTCGCCCTCGATAAATTCCTTGTCCGCCTCCCGGGTGCCGTTTTGAAGCCTGCCCCGATCGCCCGCGACGAAGAACCCCTGTGTCTCGATGACGCCTTGCGATTGCTGCGGCACGCGGGCTTGACGCTGCCATGCCGGCAGGACGCCGGCAGCGCCCGCTGGCTGCAAGCGGTCATCGATGGCTTGTGCGCCATCGCCTGCCGCGACCCGCTCACCGGGCTGGTCAATCGCCGCCAGTTGGAGACGGCGCTGGCGCGCGAACTCGGCCGCGTCGCCCGCACCGGCCAACCGGCGCTGATGCTGATGATCGACATCGACCATTTCAAGCAGGTCAACGACACCCGCGGCCACGCGGCAGGCGACCTGGTGCTGGCTGCGGTCGCGCGGGCGCTGCAAGCGTGCATCCGCCCGATGGACACGCTGGCGCGTTCCGGCGGCGACGAGTTCGCAATGATTTTGCCCGGCTGCCCGCCGGCGTCCGGCAGCGCCATCGCCGAGCGCGTGCGCCAGCAAGTGCGCCAGTGCCAGGTGGCGATCGCGCCAGGGCAGCAGGCTGGCGTGACAGTCAGCATCGGCGGCGCCTTCGCGCTCCAACAAGCGGATGGCTCCGCCCTGCTATGGATGGAGCGCGCCGATCGGCAGCTTTACCGCGCCAAGAGCGAAGGAGGCGACCGCGCGTGTCTCGAGACGAAGCAATAAGAGCCTGTTGACGATCTCAGCGGGCCCGCGCAGACGCACCTTTTCGGGATGGGATGCAAGGCGCAAACCGCCCGAAAAGGTGTCTGCGCGGATCCGCTGAGATCGTCAACAGGCTCTGAGGCTTTGAGCAGAGGGGCCCTTGCGCAATGCAACCGGCAAGATTCAGGGGGTGTAGCGCACCCATTCGCCTTTGTCCGTGTGGATGAGGTATTGGCCGGCGGCGTCGCGCAGGACGAAGGTGCCGGCGTTTTCGGCTTCGAAAGGGGTGGTTTCCATGTGGGCCGTGCGCTCGCTCAACGGGCGCGAACCGGGGGCCAGGGGGCTGTCGTGCAGCAAGTCGCCCAAGAGCGTGTTCAGATCGAAGTAGCTGACGGGCTGATCGATCACCAGGGGGCCGTTGCTGGCCGATGCCTTGGGCGCGCCGACGATCTTCAGGGCCGCGGGCACGAGCGTGATGCGCGGGCCGGGAATTTCGCGCATGCCCGAAATCTGGAACTTGTCGCCGCGCAACGCGGCCCCGTGCTCGGGCACGAGCAAGACCACGGTTGGCCGGCCCGAGTGTTCCAACTCGGTCAGGAACTGGTCGAAATCGGACAGCAGCCGTGTCAGGCGCGGCTTGTAGGTGTCCAGGCTCTGGCGCGAGGTCATGCCCGGCACGCGGTTGCCGTCGTGCAGCGTGATGGTGTTGTAGTACAGGGCCAGGGGGCGCTTGGCGCCCTGGTTCTTCTTGTGCCAATTGCTGAGCAGCGCCAGGTCGTTGTAGATCGGCGTGCCGTCGAAGCTGTGCATGGCCACGGGTGCGTCCTTGGGCAGTTCCAGCTTGCCGGCCAGCCCGCCGTCGGTTTCCAGCGTTTTGGCGAAGTCGTCGAAGTGGCCGTCGTGGTTGAGCAGGGCGTGGGATTCGTAGCCCAGTTGTTCCAGGCTGGGAAAGACGTAGCAGGCCGGGTCGGCGCCCTGGTAGAGCTTGCTGTGCGGCATCTGCCCGCAGTTGCCGCGCAGCACCCGCAGCATTGCCGGGCCGCTGTAGCTGGCGGCGCTGTTGAATTGCGTGAAAATGACGTCGAAGCGCCGCAGCAACGGGTTGTCGCGCATACCGACGAAGTCCAGATCGTCCCAGGACAGGGAGCATACGTGCAGCACGATGATGTCGAACGCGGGCGGCGCGCCCGAGGTGGTCCATGTCAGGCGGCGCTGGCTTTCGCTGGCGTAGAACGCCTGCAACTGGGCGTCGGGGTCCATCGGCGCTTGCGCGCCGCCGCCCGCCAGGGGCGCGGCAGGCGCGGCGCTGGCCGCCGGCATGTCGGGCTGGGGCGCAAGCGCTGCCGCCAGGGGAATGCTCAGAATGCCGGCCAGCGCGAAGGTGGCAAAGCGCACGCGCTGCGCCAGCAGTGCATACACGGCCAGCAGCGCCGCCAGGCCCAGGGCGATTTTCCAGTCCCAGACGCGGGCCAGCAGTTCGGCCATGTACTGCGGGCTGAAGCTGGCCAGCGCATGGGTTTGCGACAGCACCCGGTTCAGCGATGGCAAATAGGAGTCGTGGTACAGCAGCGCGATGGCGGCGGGCCAGGCCAGCGCCTGCCGCGTCACGCGCAGGCCGCGCATGGGCAGCGGCGGCATCAGCGCCAGGGCCAGCAGCAAGTTGGGCAGCCAGTGCATGTCGATGTAGCCTGCGTGGTGCAGACCGACTTTGACGAGAAAGTAAAAACTCCAGTAACTCATGGCGGCGTGGGCTGTGCGGAGGCGGGCGGCGTGGCGCGGGCGCGTGGCCGGCGGCGATACCGCAGTTCATGCAGCAGGGCGCGGCCCATTTTTCGGTAACCCTGCAAGCTCTGGTGCGCAACCTCTTGCAGCCCCAGCAGCGGGCGGTCGGTATCCTGTGCGCCGGTGATCCAGTTTTGCCAGGCGCCGGGGCGCGCAAAGGTGCATTGCACCAGTTCGATTTGCTGATCGCAGGTCAGCGCGCCAAACCGCACGCCGATGGCGCCGCGGCCCTTGGCGCGCACGATTTCGGCGGGCAGGACGCATTCGGCGCCGTCCCGCCACAGGCCGACGTGCACTTGCTGCCCGGCTGACAGCGGCGGCGGGGGCGCGTCATCGCCGGCGCTGATTTGCAGGCCCAGGCCGGACATGGAGTAGTCGGTGCAAGTGGCATCGAGCGCGCAGCCATTATCCAGGTGGAGCACGGCGGGCAGTTGCGTGGCCACGCGGTGCATGCGCCGCATCTGGCGCGATTCTGAGGCCACGCCCATGGCCGCGCCCAGCATTACCAGGTTGTAGAAGGTCCAGATCAGGTTCAGCAGCACGGCGGCCGATTCGTCCACGTTCCACCACAGCAGGCGCACGATGCCGATGCCGAATGCCGCCAGGTTCAGCGCCATCAGCGCCACATGGGGCAGCGAGGTGCCCCAGTCGAAATAGGCCTGCTCGACCAGCCCGCCCTTGGCCGTGACGTTGAACTTGCCCAGCTTGGGGTTGATCATTGCCAGCGTGGTCGGCAGGGCCACATACCAGGCCAGCACGGTTTCATAGACATCGCCCCAGGAAGTGTGGCGGTAGCGGCCTTGCACATGGGCATTGGCGATGCTGGTCTGCACGATGTAGGGCAGCACGTACAGCGCCAGCAGTCCGGCGTGCGCGCTGATGATGTGCAGGGTAAAGAACAGGTAGGCCATGGGCGCGGTGAGGAATACCAGCCGCGGCAAGCCAAAGAAGAAATGCAGCATGGCATTGCTGTAGCAGATGCGTTGCCACAGCGTCAGGCCCTTGCCGAGCAAGGGGTTGTCGACGCGGAATATCTGCGCCATGCCGCGCGCCCAGCGAATGCGCTGGCCGACATGGGCCGACAGGCTTTCGGTGGCCAGGCCGGCGGCCTGCGTTTCGTTGATGTAGGCCGTGGTGTAGCCGCGCCGGTGCAGCTTGAGGGCGGTGTGCGCGTCCTCGGTCACGGTTTCCACCGCGATGCCGCCGATTTCCATCAACGGCGCGCGCCGGATGACGGCGCACGAACCGCAGAAGAACGTGGCGTTCCAGAAATCATTGCCGTCCTGCACCACCCCGTAAAACAGCGCGCCTTCATTGGGTATGTTGCGGAAGGTGCCCAGATTGCGCTCGAACGGATCGGGCGAGAAGAAGTGGTGCGGCGTTTGCAGCATGGCGCAGCGCGCATCGCGCTGAAACCAGCCCACGCAGCTTTTCAGAAAGGAGCGCGTGGGGATGTGGTCGCAGTCGAAAATGGCCACCAGATCGCCCTGCGTGCGTTGCAGCGCGTGATTGAGGTTGCCGGCCTTGGCGTGGCGGTTGTCGGCGCGGGCGATGTACTGGAGGCCGGCTTCGGCGGCGAAAGCGCGGAATTCTTCGCGGCGGCCATCGTCGAGCAGATAGACGCGCAGCTTGTCGCGGGGCCAGTCCATCGTCAGCGCCGCCAGCGCGGTGGGGCGCACCACGTCGAGCGATTCGTTGTAGGTGGGGATGAAGACATCGACGCTGGGCCAGTCTTGCCGCGGGCCTTGCAGTTCGGCGATCTGGCGCTGCAGCGGCCAGGCCGTCTGGAAGAAGCCGAGCACCACCACCAGCCATGTGTACATCTCGGCGGCCAGCAGGCCGCAACCCAGAGCGGCTTCGGTGGCCGAGTCGAACGTCAGTGTATTGGTCATGCGCCACCAAGCGTAACGCCCCATGGCCATGAGGCCGATGACCGCCAGCATCAGCGACGGAAAGCGCCCCCGCGGCGACAGTTCGCGCAGCGCCATGGACGCCATCCACGCCAGCAGCAGGAAGACGATCTGGCCGGCCCAGGTCAGCGGCGTGGTGATGACCATGGCCACGATGATCATCGCCAGGCCCAGAACCGTCCGGCGTATGCCCGGCACGGCCAGCAACGGCTGCAGCGCGCGATCAGCGGCCTGGCCGATCGCCCGGCTCATGCCGCTGGCTTCCAGACGGGCAGCCTGCCGCTCCAGGGCGCGCATCAGCAGGTTCAGGGGCCACAAAACGGCCCGGATCAGGACGAGCAATGCCCGCCAGGCCAGCGCCAGCATCCAGCCCAATCCCTTGCCCAGCGCCTTGGCGGCGGCAGGCAGCGCCCAGGGCGCGGGCGGTAGCGCCACCAGCCGCCACAGCCACAGCCACCATGGGGACTGGCGCGGCACGCCCAGCGCGCGCGCTGCCCAGGCGGCAGGGTCCGGCACCTGCGGCGGCGTCAGGGCCGTCCACGGCGCGCTTGCGGGCGGCTTGATGAACAGCCGCAGCAGCCAAGACGGCCATTGCCCGGGTCGCGGCACCTGCAACTGGTTGGCAAGCCATACGAGGGCCAGGTGCAGGCTCACGGCGCGCCCTCGCTGGCGTTGTGACCGGCGGCCGCGGGCAAGCGGCCCACGCCGTGAGGCAGGTCATCCATGCCCAAAGCGGCGGGCTGGGGCATGTGCCGGGAGCTGCCGCGCAATTCGTGCGGATCGCGCCACCATGAGCGCGGCAGGTCCATGACGGGGGAGGTCGAGGCCATGACTCAAAAGCGCGAATAAGGTTGCACGGGGCGCGGGCGGTCTTGCAGCGGCGCGACCACGGGGGACAGGAAATAACGCAGATACACCATCAGTCTGGTGGGCGCGTAGTAGGCCGAGCGGTTGATCGACAACTGCGCGCCCAGCGCCAGGCTGGGCGAGACCTGGTATTCGACAACCGCTTGCAGTGATCGCCCGAACCCGGAACTGTCATCGCCCGCGTAAACCGGCGTGTGGTCCAGCGCGAACGCCTGGGTTTGCAGCGCGGGGGAGTTGGCGTAATAGTTCGAGGCGCGGCTCGAACTGTGCGCCAGCGAGATGGAGCCGCGCAGCAGCCAGGTGAAGGCGCCTCTGCGCCCGCTCCACTCCACGGGCAGCGCCAGCGACAGGTAGCTGCGGGGGCTGTAGTAGCCGCCTTGCCCCCAGGTGAATTCCGACAGGTCATGCTTGTAGCTCCACCACGACAGCGACAGGCCCATGTTGACCGTTTCGTGCGGCTTGCGCAGCACGTCGCGGTCGATGGCCGCGCGCAGTTGCAGGCTGGTGTTGTTTTCTACATTGCGGCCCTGCAGCAGCGCATAGCTGGCGCCCAGCGAAGCACTGTACGGCCCCAGCGGGCGCGAGATTCGCCCCGCTACGCCCGTGGCGACGATGCCGCCCCAGTCCTGCCCCGTGATGGGGTCGCGCGCGCCGGCATACGACAGCAGGCTGCCGGTGAGCGGGCGGCGGGCCAGCTCGATGCGGTAGCTGAAGTCTTCGCTCCAGTAGCTGTGCGAGATGCCGCCCACGAGGTTGGTCACGGGGAAGCCGACGCCGATGGCCCCCACGTCCCATTCGATGCCATCGCCGCGGTAGCCAAAGCCCAGGTTGAGGCCGTTGCCGCGCGGCCTGTCCGGCGGGGCGGGGTAGGCTGCCGCGGGCCATGCCGCCACCTGCCCGTAGGTTTCGGCTTGCTGCGCCGAGGCGGGCAGGTTGCCCGCGTCGAGCCGGACCTGATCCACATGCAGGAAATAGTGTCCGTCGTAACCCACTGGCACCCAAATGACGGCGGGAATCTCCCAGCCGCGCAGGCTGGAAATGCCGGAGGTGGAGTTTTTGGTCAGCCGCTCCATTCCCGTTTCCACCCAAGCCTGGCGGCGTTCCTCGATGGCGCGGATGTCGGTTTCGATTTTGTCGAGCCGCGGCTGCGATTCGGTGTTTTTTTCGATCTCCCCGGCCTGCCGGAAATAGGTCAGCGCCTGGGCGTAGTTGTCCTGGGCGCGCTCCAGCCGGGCGGCGTGCAGCAGCACATCGGCATCCTGCGGGAAGCGCTCCAGCAGTTGCCGCGCCAGGGCGCGGGCTTCGTCCATGGCGGGCAGGCGCTGCCACAGGCGCAGCAGCGCGAGCTGCCCGGTCACGTCGTCCTGGCTCAGATGCCGGGCAAGCCACTGCGCCTGTTCGCGCGCCTGCGCGCTCTGGCCCTGGAGCGCCAGCGCATTGCCAAGCGCCAGGCGTACATCGGCCTGCATGGGCTTGCCGGCCTGATCGGCGTCGCCTTCCAGGGCTTGCTCCAGTTGTCGCGCCGCGCCCGCGTAGTCTTGCGCCGCGTACAGCAGGCGCCCCCTGGCGTAGGCTTGCTGGCTGGCCGGCTGGGCCTCGGCCTGGTACAGGCTGGTTTGTGCCAGGCGCAGCGCCTGGGCGCGATCACCCGCCGCCGCGGCGGCTTGCGTCAGGCGTTCCAGATGGCTGGTCTGCACCGCGAACAGACGCGCCGTTTGTTCGGGCGTCCACCCCGGCTCGGCCAGCAGCGCGGGCAGCAGGGACGCGAGCCGGTCATCGTCGCCCGCGCGGCCCAGCAGCGCGGCATGATCCAGGCGCGCCGCGGGCGACGGAGCGCGCCCGGTCAGGCGCTCGAACACGGCCACGCCTTGCGCGTCCTGGCCGCGCCTGAACCAGGCATTGGCGATGGAAAACAGCAGATCGGTATCGTTGCCCGCGAGCCGTTCGGCGCTGCCGAGCAGGGTATCGGCGTCCGCTCCCGGCTCGGCGGCATGGGCCACGATGACATACACGGAGGCCGACTTGAACAAGGCGCGCATCGAGGCGCTGCGCAGCTCCGGCGAGATGAACTCCATATCGGCCAGCGCGCCGGCATCGTCGTCGGCGGCGCTGCGGATCAGGGCGCGCGCATAGCGCATGTCGATCATGGCCGGATCGTCGTCGCTTTCGTGGTTGCTCTGGTGAACGGCAATGCCTTCGTCCATGACGCGCAGCGCCTCGTCCCGCTGACCCAGTTGCAGGTACAGCCGGGCCAGGCGGTGGCGCAGCCAGGGGTCGCTCGGCGTCAGCGCCGTGGCCTCTTGCAGCAGGCGCAGGGCGGCGTCGGGGCCGGCCTCCTGCCCAGGCATGCCGGCGCCAGCCGAAACGGGCTGCTCCGCCTGGCCGGGGGGGCTGCGGAGGGCTTGCAGCATGTCCATGGCCTGCTGCTCGCGCAGGGCGGCCAGAGCGCGCAACGCACCGGAGTGGGCAGGTTCGGCGGCCAGGGCCTGCTCATACAACGTCTGGGCCTGCGTGGCATTGCCTTGCCGGGTGCGGATGCCGGCCAGCGTGACCAGCGCCTCGGCATGGGCGGGCTGCATGGCCAGCGCTTGCTGCGCATACTGGGCCGCTTCGTCCAGGCGCTCGGCCTGTGCGGCTTCGTCGGCCTGGCGCAGCAAGCGCCAGAACCGGGCGGTGTCCGACAACTCCTGCCACTTGCGCTGCGGGGACAGGCGCTGCGCTTGAGCGAACAGGGCCTGCGCTTGCGCATGGCGGCCTTGGCGCAGAAGCGCCTGGCCTTGCTGGCCCAACTCGTCGGCATGGTCTTTCTGATGCCGGGCCGCGCGCTCTTCCCGCCGCTGGACGGCCTGCGCGGCATGGTCTGCGTTCGGCGGCGGGCGGCGTTCGACATGCGCCGCGGCGGGCCTGGTTTCTTGCGGCGGCTCGGGATGCGCCACGGCTGGCCCGTGCGGGATGCCCAGTTGCTCGGCCACGCCGCGGTCGTCGGGGTAGCGCCGCAGATAGGCTTGCAGACGGGGCTTTGCGGCGGCGGTGTTGTCCAGCCGCTTCAATGCGCGGCGCCACAGCGCCTGTAGCCGCTGCGGGTCCACGCCCGTATCCATCGTGGTCAGCGTCTCGAACTGGCGCGCCAGTTCGAGAGCGGGCGCGCCTTGATCGAGTTGCAGTTCCAACTCGGCGAGGCGGTAGCTGGCATCGCCCGTGCTCTGGTAAAGCCGGGCCAGGGCAGAGTCCGCCTGTGCCGCAGCGCGTTTGTCGCTGCCCACGATCTGGTAGTACTCCGCGGCCAGGCCGCCGATGACTGGAGGGCCTTCGGGAAAGAGCGCCCGCGCCAGCCCGGCGGCTTCGGCTTTGCGGCCTGCCTGCGCCAGCAGGCGCATCTGGGCGAGCTTCTCGTGATCCGGTCCGTACACGCGCACCAGGATGGCCAGATCGGCCGTTGCGCGGTGGCCGGGCTGGCGCGCGCGCAGCCGCGCCAGGATGCGCTGCGCCTCCTCGGGCTTGTTTTCGAGCAGCGCGATGTTGCCCAGCATGGCCAGTCCCTGGGGCGAATCGGGAACCAGCGCCAGCAACTTGTCCACGTTCTGGCGCGCTAGGGCCGGATGGTTGCGCGATGCCCATATCTGGGCGTTGCGCAGCAGCTCTTGCTGTGTCGCATCCAGGCCTTCGGCATGAACGACCGGCGCGCCCGGGCCGAGCGCCATCGCCACGGCTGCCAGCGCCATGGCGAGCGTCATGCCATTTCGCGTCATGGCTTGCTCTTCCAGCGGGGCAGCAGCCGCCCGTGGGCGTCGAACCGGTAGGCGCCCTCCATCCACCCCTGTCCGAAGAGCATCAGGCATTGCTCGTAATAGGCGTTGTGCCGTGGCGCGCGCTTTTGCAGGCGCAACGTTTGCGCCCGCAGCGCATCGGTCTGGCCGCTGGCGTGCAGGAAAGGCAGCAGGGCCGCGGAAAAGCCCGCCGGCGCCGGACCGGAGGCCTGACCGGTCAGGATGTCGATGGATTCCGGCGGATAACCTTGCTCGCGCACGAAATGCGCCATCGGCGCCAGGGTTTTGAGCAGCAGGTGGCGCTCTTCGGCATGGGTGTGCAACATGCCCGCCCAGAGGTATACGCGGATGGCGTTGTAGGAGCCCCGGCCCTTGTCCGCGGCGTCGGCCCGAAAGCCCCGGCGATGAATCTTTGTGTTGTAGACCGTCCAGTCGGGGCTCAAGCCCTTGGGCGCGGAGCGGACGATGACCCGCAGCGCGCTGACCGCGAGGGCCCGGTACGCCGGCTGGCCGGTGCTGCCGGCCAGCCGGTGCAGGACTTGCAGCGGCGTGTAGCTCGGATTCAGGCGCCAGAGCCCGTCTTTCAGGGCAAAGCCGTGCGGCGCGGGCAGCAGCGTCAGACCCAGGCCCGGCAGGTCGGCCGCTTCCTCGTCCACGATGCGCCTTGCCAGCGCGGCGGACAGCGCGCGGTAGCGCGGCTCGTTCCACAGCCGACCGGCTTCGGCCAGCGCATAGGCGATCCACAGGTCGGCGTCCGAGGCCGCGTTGCGATCGATTACGCCCCAGGTACCGTCCTCGCGCTTGCCCCAGAGCCAGGCCGGCAGTTGGGAGGTGATATCGCCCGCGGAAAGGTTGTTTTCCGTCCAGAGCAGCAGGCGCTCGAAGTATTCGCGGTCGCCAGCCACCAGCGCGAAAAACAGTGCGTAGGACTGCGCTTCGGAATGGGTTTGGGCCTGTTCGTCCACCGTGACGCGGCCTTCGGGGCTTATGAACTGGCGGGCAAACGCGTCCCATGCGGGCCATGCGGATGCCGGGCTCGCATCGGCCTTCGGTGGCGCCGGCGCCTGTGCCCAGGCCGGCACGGCCAGTCCTGCCGCCACGCCCGTGGCGCTTTGCAGCATGCCGCGGCGCGTGGGACAGCCGGCCTCAGTCATGCACCGACTCCAGCCTGCGGCGGGCCAGCGCGCGCAGCGCGCCATACACCATCAGGGTCAGCAGCAGGCTCACGAGGATGCTCCCCAGCGCCAGCCACGCCGGATGGCTGTGAAGGCGGAACCACAGCAGCTTGTACCAGGGCAGATCACCCACGTAGTACATGGGATTGATGCGAAAGCTCTCCACGGTGTCGCCGTGCAGCAGCCCCAGGTCGCCTTGCAGCAATTGCACCTTGCCGGGGTCGTTCAGGCTTCGGGAGATAAGGGTCATGCCCGCGTCGTCGCTGGCCGTCAGCGCCACCACGCTGCGCCCTGCCTGCAAGGGCGACTGCATGCCCACCACGCCCGCCAGCGGGCCGCTGCCTTCCAGCGTGGCGTGGCTGTCGTCAGGCGTTGCGGGGCTGTCCTCGCCCAGGTGGAGCAACTCGAAGAACGAGCGCACGTAATGCTCCAGGGTATGCACGGAACGCTTGCCGGCCACGACCAGCGCGGGCAGGTCGCTGCTCCAGCGCGCCAGCAGGCCGTCCTTGTCGCCCGAGGAGATCAGCAGAATGTCGGTGTCCCGGGCCTGCTCGACCTGCGAGGCGTGCAGCAGATTGAAGCGCGTGCCCACGTGGCCGGTGGCTGCCGCCATGCGGCCGATGGCGGTGAAATAGGCCTCGATATCGGCCTGCGTGGGTTGGTTGGGCAGCACCACCGATGTCTGGCTCAGGTCGGCGAACTTGGTGAACGGAAAGCCGCTGTTGACGAAAACGGCCAGGTCGGGCAGGGCGATGTAATGGTCGAAGCCCGTCAGGTCGATGACCGATTGCGGATCGATGGCCGCGCGCAGTTCCACCGGCTGGACGGAACGGCAACGCCCCGGATCGGCGGGCGGAATCTGGAAGGCGAACTCCAGCCGGTTGTTGGTCTGCATCATGGCGGACGGGATGCGCATCTCCTGATGTACCGCGGGGTCTTCGTTTTTCGACAGCGGCGAAAAAATGACGCTCTTGAGGCCCTCGGCGCCGCCTTTGGCCGGCAGCGGGTAAGACCTGATGAACTGGTCGTTGATGGAAATGTTCAGCGCGCCCTGCTCCGGCGCCACGGGAGGGGTGTAGCGGTAGATCAGCCGCACCGGAATGTCCGAGGCGTTCCATTTGAACAAGTCCGGCGCCATGCGCGCGTCGACGCGGATGGTGTCGTGCAGCGTCGCGCCGCGCACTTGCAGATCGGACACGCTCGTCACCAACTCGCCCAGGGCCACCGGGCGCTCGGTGGTCAGCCAGCGCGGGGCATCGTAAGCCTTGTTCCGCGCCGGCAGTTTGAGGTCCGTGATTTGAATGCTTTGGCCCGACAGCGCGGCCTTGTCCAGCGCCAGCGCATCGGCGGCGATTTGCACCTGCGCATCGTCCTTGCCCAGCACCAGCAGCAATTGCGCCCCCGGCGCGCCGGGGTGCGACACCATGGACAGCGTGGGCTGCTCCACTGGCGGCATGTCCTTGAGAAAGCCGGGGCGCTGCGCGTTGGTGGCAATCACCACCGCATCGCGCGGCGGGAGCTGGTCTTCAAACGCCGGAAAGCGACCGCCGCGGTAGGCCGCCAGCATACCCAGCCAACTGGCAACCGAGCCTGCCGCCTTCAGTTGGCCCAGACTGGGATGCGCCGGGTAAACCAAGGGCACGTCCACGACGCTGTTGTCGCGCGGGTCGAAGAACGGGGCGGGCAGCAGCGCCAGGTCATTGGGCAGTTGCAGGGGGCGCAGGGACAAGTCCAGATGGCTCTCGTTGCTGATTTCCGTCCACAGGCTCGTGTGATGGGGAAACTCGCAGTCCAGCGTGTAGTGGCCCACGAACTGGAACGATAGCTGGTTGTAATCCGTGAAATAGGCTGGAGGCAGGTCGATGTCCTCCTCGTGCGGCTGGCCCAACTGCTCCTTGGGCAGCGCGATGGTGCGGATGAGTTGGTCGTTGAGCAGCACCTTGAGGTGCGACAGATCGGCCAGCAGCGAGGGCGAAAGCGTAAAGCGCAAATGCAGGCGCGCCGCCTCCACCATTTCGTCGCGCCGGATGGGTACGATGACGGTCGCCCAGCTTTCCACGCCGCGCAGCCGCATCGCGTCGAGCAGCCCCAGGTCTTTCAGGTGCGGAGCCCAGCGGCGCAGGGCCTGTGGTTGTATGGCAACGGATGGCTCGATAGCGGCTGTGGCAGGGGTGACATCAATGGTTTTGGGCTGGTTCGGCTGGGGTGGTTTTTGGGCCAACGCCAAGCCGCTGCTCCACCCCAAGACCCCGAGAGCCAGCAGACATGCGGCAAGCTTGAAACGAGTGGTGTTCAAGATCACAGTGGTGTTATTTCACGGCACAAGATTACCAAGTGTACTGTGTTTGTTAATGAAGCAGCGCGTAAAAGATGTAACAAATATTGCGAAACGTAACAAAAGAGCGCAGGCTATTCATGAGTCGATTGAATTAATAAACGCGCGATGTCGAAAAAATTCTCGTGAAATTGAACTGCCGCTTATTTATGTTTCAAGGCTGTGGGTTCATGTCAACGCCTCGGAGAATGCTCTCTGGGTTGAATGCCTGGAACGTCGAAACGTGCAGGCCCTGCCAATGTACCCCTGACGATCGGCTGCTGATTTCCAGGCCATCGAGGCAATGGATTTTCTGCCGAGCCAATCAGGTTTTAAATCTTGTGCTCCCGGTTTGAAATGGCGTTTTCGACTGCGAACGCAAGATATTGACTCAAAAGAGAGAGCTGGATCGCCGGCGGATCATTCAGAAGCGGCGGATGGCATTTATTGTCTATTCAATCGTATGGAATAAAGTATCTGTTTTATGCTGTCGAGGGCGGTATGCAGGAAGGCAAGATTTCTTCTCGATACCCAATCCGGCAAGGCGCACAATTATAAAACAATGGTGGGCATATGACATATAGGTGATAACCCGCAGTCAATGGCAATTTCTCCGGCTGGATGATGTTTGTAAACAAGTGAGGTTGCGTCCACAAGCCTGGTGGCTGCCTGGATATATTCAAGCAGGCGCTTGTGGATGGGTGGCGGACGGCGCTTTCGCGCACGCGCAGCGCCTGTCGCTTAGGCGTCCAGCGCCGGTGCGATGGGGGCAAGGCGGCGCTGTCCGGAACGCCTTGGAAGGCGAGGGCCCGCCGGCGGCATCGCTTACCTCGGTCCGGCAGGCCGTGTTGGATCATGTGCTTGAGACCAGCTCGAAGCCTGCGCGTGGCGCCGATGCGGGCCGATGAAGCGGCTTGGGCCGCATGGGTCATGGGGCAGCGCCCCGGCCCTGCCCCTGATAATGCGCGCCATGTCTACCCCACGAGTGCTGTTCGGCTTTCACGCCGTCGGCGTGCGCCTGAAGACCGCGCCCGCGTCGATCATCGAGGTCTATGCCGATGCCACGCGCCGCGATGCCCGCATGAGGCAGTTTCTGGCCCGCGCGGCGCAGGCGGGCGTGCGCGTCATCGAGGCCGATGGCGCGCGGCTGACCAAGTTGAGCGGCAGCGCCGGCCATCAGGGCGTGGCGGCGCGCGTGCAGGCGCTGGAGCCGGCGCGATCGCTCGATGACCTGCTGGACGGGTTGCAGGAGCCCGCGCTGCTGCTGGTGCTGGACGGCGTGACCGATCCGCACAACCTGGGCGCCTGCCTGCGCGTGGCCGACGGCGCGGGCGCGCACGCCGTCATCGCGCCCAAGGATCATGCGGCAGGCATCAATGCCACGGTGGCCAAGGTGGCCAGCGGCGCCGCCGAGACAGTGCCGTACTTCATGGTCACCAACCTGGCGCGCGCGCTGGGCGAGTTGAAGGAGCGCGGCATCTGGGTCGTCGGCGCCGCCGGCGAGGCCGAGGGCACGCTGTACGAGGCCGACCTCAAGGTTCCCTTGGCCCTGGTATTGGGCGCCGAAGGGCCGGGGATGCGTCAGCTCACGCGCAAGACCTGCGACCTGCTGGTGCGCATCCCGATGCGCGGCGCCGTCGAGAGCCTGAACGTCTCGGTGGCCAGCGGCCTTTGCCTGTACGAGGCGCGCCGCCAGCGCGGGTGAGCGCCAGTCTGTGGAAAGAACAGATATGCGGTGGATCATCGTCGGCATACTGGCGGCGGCTGCCGCAACGGACAGCATGGCGGGCGGGCATGGCTACCTGCCGGCACACGCGCGCGTCATGGACGAGGCGGCGATCTGGTCGGCGCATGGCAAGCGGCGTCTGGTTCTTTGGGTTGCCGATGCACAGGAGAGCCGTGAAGAAGACTATGGCGACGTGCTGACCTGCCCTGAAATGGCGATTGGCAGGCACTACGTCACGGGACGGGCGCGCTTGTCGCTGGTGGACGAACGCCGCTCCCGGATCGAGGACAGCGTATTGCTCGAAACCAGTCCAGAGGAACCGCTGCTCGGCATTCCGGTGGCCGTTGGCCGGACGCTGTACGACGCGCCAGGAGGCGCGCACAGGGTGATGCGGCTGCGCGACATCAACCGCGATGGCCGGGCCGATGAGTTCGTGTTGTACATGGCCGGGTCATGCTCCGACTTTGTGGCCACCATCGCCGGTTACAGCAAACGTCAGGACAAGGTGATCTGGTACACGTTTCATCTCGATGTCAACGACGAGGGCCAATTGAGCACCGAGGATTCGCACTGGATTCCGATCCAGTTCCTCCGCCGCGCGCCAAGACGCGGCGTCTGGCGGTTTACGGCCACCTATCCGGAATACCCCCCGCGCGAGTACCGTTACGAGATCCGCTACGACGCGGCGCAGGAGCGGTTCGTCGGCGCCGAGACCATCGTCCAGGTTCCATGACGCCGCCTGACCTGAATACAGCCATGAACACCGCAATGACCGCCAACGCATTGGAGACATGACGATGACCGACGCCAGCGACCCGCATACAGCGCCGCCGCCCGGCAGGGCGGATGCGCCGTTGCGCGCGGTGCATCCCCTGCGCGAAACCCTGTACCACGAAGTTCACGCGCGGCCCACGCAGTCGATGGCCGCGCCGCTGCTGCTCTCGCATCTGGCGCTGGTGGATGCCGACCCGGCGGCGGTGCGCGAGCACTTGTGCACGCTGCTCGCCAACCGGCATCTGCCAGTGCCGGGGGCGCAGGAATCGCACATCATTTCCAGCTTTGGCGGCGCCCATCTGCGTTGGGAGCAGCACACCGAATTCCACACCTATTCGTTCTGGCGGCAGCAGGCGCAGGATGCCGAACCGGAACCCTTGGCCGCCGTGCCGCGCGACTGGCTGGCCGCGCTGCCGGGGCAGTGCCTGCTGGGGCTGCATGTGCGGGTGGTGAAGGCTGGCGCTGCCCGGGCCGAAACCATTCCAGCCAGCGCCCGGCAATGGCTGCATGAGGAAAGCCTGATCGGCGCCCACGTATTCGACAAGGGCGCCAGCGTCTATACCGATTTGCGCCTGCACGCCGACGGTTTTGGCCGTTGGGTGGTGGTGGTGCGCGATATGAGCGATGCACAGCTTGGCCGTCTGGCGCAGTGCATTCTGGACATCGAAACCTACCGCATGATGGCGCTGCTCGGCTTGCCCGTGGCGCGCGAAGTGGGGCGCGCGCTGGCGGGCGCCGAGCGTGATCTGGCGCAGGTGGCCGAGCGTATCCGCAACGCCGAAAGCCACCACGAGCCGGAGTTGCTCAAGCAACTGACCCGGCTGGCCGCCGAGGTAGAGGGGCTGTACGCCCGCACCCACGCACGGTTTTCGGCCAGCCAGGCGTATTTCGAGATCGTGCGCCAGCGCATCGAGGAATTGCGCGAAGAGCGCCAGGCCACGCTGCAAACGCTGCGCGAGTTCATGGAAAAGCGCCTGCATCCGGCGGTGCAGACCTGCGCCTGGGCGGCGCGCCGCCAGCAGGCGCTGTCGGAGCGCATTTCGCGCGTGTCGAACCTGCTGCAAACGAGGGTCGAAATCGAACAACAAGTCAGCAGCCAGCAACTTTTGCGCGCCATGAGTGGCCGCCAGAAAGCGCAATTCCTGCTTCAGGCGGCGGTGGAGGGGTTGTCGGTGGCCGCCGTCACGTATTACAGCGCCGGGCTGGTGGCGTATGCCGCCAAGGGGGCGCAGGCGCTGGGCGTTCCGGTCAGCCCGGAGATTGCCGCCGCAGTGGCCGTTCCTTTCGTTGCCGCCGCTGTCTGGCTCGGCATCCGGCGCCTGCACCACCGTGTGCAGGCGGAAGTGGACTAAAAAAGTCGGACTAAATTTTGTAGCGCCGACCCCACGCCGGGGAAGCTTTTGAAGCTATGAAAGTGCTAGCGTGCTACAAATTTGGGATATAGTGGGCCTCGTGCGTTCTGATGCGCCACGAGGAGAAGCCTGACATGAGTTCCAAGGAAAACGCCGCCACGGGCCAGTTGCTCGCGTTGCTGGAGGCGCGCTATGCCATGCGGGTGCTGTGGGCCTTGCGTGACGGCCATCCCCAGACGTTTCGCCTGTTGCAAGACAGCGTGGGCGGCATCACTCCCAACACGCTGAACACTCGCCTGAAGGAGTTGCGCGCGGCCAGCCTGGTCACGCACGGTTCGGACGGCTACAGCCTGACGGCCAGCGGCGCCGACCTGACCAAGCGCCTGTCCGACCTGCAAGCCTTTGCGTCCAGGTGGGTCGCGGCGCAGGCCAAAAAGAAGTAAGCTGATCCATCGAAAAGGACAAAAGGAACGGTCGTGGCCGACAACATTGAAAATCTGCTGCTGGAACATCACTTGCAGATCACCGACACCCAACCCGGCGCCGGCGCCGAGGCGCGCAAGGGCCACATCGTCAGCGTTCATTACACTGGCTGGCTTTACAGCAATGGCGAGCAGGGCGCCAAGTTCGATTCCAGCCGCGACCGGGGCCAGCCATTCGCGTTCGAGCTGGGCGCGGGCATGGTCATTCAGGGCTGGGACGAGGGCGTGGCCGGCATGAAAGTGGGTGGCCAGCGGACACTTGTCATCCCGCCCGGCATGGGCTATGGCGCCCGTGGCGCTGGCGGCGTGATTCCGCCCAATGCCACGCTGAAGTTCGACGTCGAACTGCTCGACGTTTCGTCCTGAACGGCGAATCCGTCCCGCTTCAACCGCGCGCCCCTTTTTCCCGCGAGGAGAGAGGGGGGGAGAAAAACGCGCAAGCCTTGCACTTGAAAACCGCCGCCCGGCGCCTATCTGGGCGGGGCAATTCAGCATTCCCCAAGCACTGCCCCCCAAAAGACCCTGAGCATGACCGCCCACCGGAACCCTCCCTTCGACCCGGCTAGCGCCGCGCCTCTGGAGCCGCCTGTCAGACCTGAAGAACTCGAAGCCGCCGCGGCCGCTGGCGAGGCTGACGCCGCTGCCCAACTGACCAACGCCCAGGCCGCCAACGACGCCCTGGCGGCCAAGGTGGCCGAACTGACCGATCAGGCGCTGCGCGCGCAGGCCGAGGCGCAGAACGCCCGCCGCCGCGCCGATGACGAGATCAGCAAAATCCGCAAGTTCGCCGTC
>JGI24705J35276_12238598_pt1 | contig 28404 bp, 15 predicted proteins | sample TergutNt197P4_FD_35276 | JGI IMG/M metagenome (IMG submission 35276) | reverse complement strand
CTCCAAATCATCTTTTATCTTATAGTTTATTCCTTGGTTTTCGTATGCCTCCAAAATTTCTATCTGGGTATTTTTCAGATATCCGGTTTTTTCAACCCCCAGTTTAAAATTAAGCTCTAAATTTTTGTTATTTACATCACTAATAACCGAAGTTTGTTCTTCGGTTTCAAAAAATGCTTCAAATCTAACATTTTTGTGTCCTGTATCTGAGCTCGTCCCAAATACAATGTCTGCCAAACTTGTTGCCAATACTTTTGTTGTTAAAGCAGAGTTTGCAAAAGTTAATGTAAATACTAGAGCCATCACGATTACTTTTTCTAGTATTTTGTTTTTTAACATATTTTCCTCCTACATTTATGGGGATATTCCTCTCTATTCGATTCTTCTTTCGTAGCAAGAGGTGTGTCCCCTTTCCTATATATATAATTTTACTATATTATCTTTAGTAGTCAAGATGCTTAAACCTATGTAACAACTCTGTTTCATTGCACTTTTAGGTTTTAATTTACGGAAGCACAATTTTCTTAGGTTTATATATGAAAATACAATAGAATATAAAATTTTCATTACTATCTTATTGTACCATATTATGTAAAATAAATCAATGGTTTTTGGGGTTTTTTGCAAAAACACAAGCATTTTAATATACATAACGTCTTGCGCTTTGTGCTTCTGTGTGGTATAATGGCAAAGTAATTGGCAAAAGTGCTAATAATATATAGTTTATACACATATTGTGTAAGCGAGTGTACACATCAAAACAAAAGGAGCTACAACATGAACAAAAGTATACAACGGTCACTTGGATATATAATTTTATTGTCTCTAACTTTAGACTTTCTAAAGCGGGCAATGTGGGTTATTATTATCCTGGCATTGATTTTTGTCGCTGGGTTTATAGCTTTAAAAACCGATATTCCTAAGATTTGGTCGGATGTTGCGGATTTAAGAAACCCACATGTTAGGTCAGAAATGGTTGGTAATGCAGAGGTTATTACTTTCTACAAAAACTATATCCGGTCTGGCAGAGTTTTAGTTTCAGATGGCACCATTTATGGCCCAGATTTCAAAATAGCCAATGTTAGCTACCATATTATTGGTAATGTTGGGTTTGACCAAACTGGTAATTTACTCTATATTAATACATATTCAGAGTTTGTTATGAGAGAAAAAAATGGAGATACTACAATTATCCTCTCAGATGCAAACTGGCTAATATATGACGATAAAGAGTTAGTTATGGGAGTTTCTTACGGAAAAAACAATAACTATTTTTGGCTTGATGAGCTTGACCCAGATTCATTCTGGCACAACATTTTGTGAGAGTTCAGGCACACAAAAATAAGAAGGCATCCTAAAAAGGAAGCCTTCTTATTTTTTGAGTAGACACGGGGACGTAACAACTGTTCATATAAATAGCATCATATAAAGCGGTAGTGTTATTTTCTTGCCATCTACCCCTACATTGCCAGATATAAATTTATAACCAAATAAAACATCTTCCCTTTTTAAGAATTCATTTAAAGAAATGGTTGGTCCATTACTTGATTTAACTTCAACAGGTACTACAGTTCCTTCCTTTATTATTAAAAACTCAACCTCATGCGAATTATTTTCATTTTTATAGTAAAATAGGTTAAATCCTTTTTTTATTAAATTATCTGCTATAAGATTTTCGTAAATTCCACCTTTAGCATCTCCTTTTAATTTATCTGTTATAATTAAATCTTTAACTTCGTATTCGTACATAGCTGTAAGCAAGCCAATATCGTTTAAATAAATCTTAAAGAAATTATCTCTTATATATGCTGAAAGTGGAATTATTGGGTTGTTTACATTGTTGCAATAGTTTACTAAATTTGCATCTCTTAACCATTCTATGCTGTTCTCATATTTCCTAGATGTAGTTCTTTTTTCTACAAATGAGAATTGGAACTTTTTATTAGCTTTCGCTAATTGCTTTGGTATCGACAAATACACATTTTTTACTTTTATCTTTTCTGAAGTTGATGCATATTTATAAATATCATCTAAATAACTGTCTATTATCTTTTTCTGGACATCATATACTTCTTTATGATTGCTGGTATCAACAAATGTTTTTACAACTTCTGGCATCCCTCCTACTGTAATATATTCTCTTATATACTTAATCATAGATTCATGAATTGCAATTGGTACTTTTTCTTTTTTATCAAAATATTCTTTTACTGAGTTAATCGCTTTTTTATCAATTCCAATTGCCCATAAATATTCTTCAAAATCTAAAGAAAACATTTCTATCTGTCTTTCATATCCTACTGGAATCGATGCTACATCTTTATAATTTATTCCGAAGTAACGAACCTGAAGCAATTACATCATATTTATTATCAATTGCTAAAAATTTTAAAGCAGTTCTTGCATTAGGACAATCTTGTATTTCATCTAAAAAAATTAATGTTCTACCTTCTATAAACTTTATATTTGGTATTTTTAAAGACATCTTTTTATAAATTTCTATAGCTGAAATTTCTCCATCAAATATTTCTTTTAATTCTGGATTTTCAATAAAATTTAGTTTTATATAACTTTCATATTGTTTAGAAAATTCATCAACAATAAATGTTTTTCCAACTTGTCTTGCTCCTTTTATTAGTAAACATTCTTTATTTTTTGTATTTTTCCATTCTTGTATGATATTAAATATCTTTCTTTTTAACATAACATCCCTCCAAACAGCTCAATTTCTACAATTATACCATTTATCTTATCTATATTCAAGTGGTTTTTGCATATTTTGGGACACCTTTTTATCTATTTTTGCATATTTTTGGACACTATTTTTAGTCAAATTTGCATATTTTCAGAGGCGGGTATTACCCGCCCCTGTTTGTTTTATTTAATTTTGTCTGTTTCTTCTTCTTGTTAGTATAACTTGTGTTGTTATTGCTCCTACTGCAGATATTGCTATAACTATTACTACCACTGATGCTAGTTTGTTTTCTGTTACTAAGTCTGTTACGTCTTTTACTACTCTTTCTATTACTTTTTTCACACGGTCTCGTTCAAATCCAGTTGGTGGTGTTAATGTTATTTGCTCTGTTGTACTTGTGTCTGGTTCTTCCACTGATGGTGGGAACTCACCTTTTGGTGAAGTAAGTGGAGATACTGTAGGCGGTGTTACTCCTGGTCTTCCTATTCCACCTATTTCTGCATTTCCTATTGTTGTTCTAAAGTTTGTTCTTCTTCCATTTGTTATAGATAGCTGTATTACCTCTGCCACATTTTCAAACTGCATATTTTCTGTATCTGCACTTGTTGCAAATTCTTTTGATGTTACTAAATCTATATGACCTGAGTATCTTTCAATTTGTTCTTTATCTTTCTGGTCTATTGTTACTCTTGGCTGTATAAACTTAGCAAGTGACATATTTCTTTCTGAATTTGATGTTCCTGATGTGTTTACTTCTCCTATTTGCCTATTTTCATCTTTTGTACTGTCATCTACAGATATTACCAGATTTGATTTTTGATCTGTATCGTACCTTTCTCCTTTTTTATCTGTTATATATCCTGTTTTGTCTTTTAATAAATCAAAGTTCGCTGGCTTACCAAATTCAAATACAGTATCTTTTAATAGGTCATATACTCCTAAGTATCCTGATGTAGTTGTTGCCCACAATGTATTGTTTCCAATTTGATTTTGTTGTCTAAATACTGCATTATTGTCTACATAGTCTAATATCTTATCAAATTTAAGTTCTACTATTACATCATGGTCTCCTACTTCTTCTGCATGATATGTTCTTCCCATATATCTTCCAAAGTATCCATCATTTGGTGAATTTACATTATCTTTATATAGTCTATCGTCAAATAGTTTCAGTTTTGTTCTGTACTCATATGTTCTTCCTCTCTCTAGTGTCTCTTCTCCAGCTCTTAATGGACTTGTGTTTGGCACATAATATTCGTCATATAAACTGTTTCCTGCTGTTTTTGCTGATGAATATGTTTTGTCATTACCATAGTATGGATTTTTATATTCTGTATCAGTTCCATGATATTCGTTATAATAGCTTCTGTCTGCAATTGCTCCATCATAAACTATATAGTCTATATATGTTTCATAATTTATTTGTGTTGCAGGATTTTCTTTATATCTTATTTCATCTAAGTTTACATTTATTCTGTCTACTTCTCCTTCATTTGTTGCAGTCAATCCATATTCTATTTTTATTGTACAGCCTTGTAATATTTCATCATCAATATTTATATATACAAATCCTTGCAAGTCTTCACTCCATATTTTTAGCTCATCAGCTGTATATCCATATATGTTTGTTTCATACTCGTTTGTTAAGAACTGTACATTTTGTAATCCTATTGATTTATCTTGATTTATTACATGTATTTTTCCGTTTGCTGGTTTTTCTGCTGGATTTATTTTCATTCCGCCATCAATGTCTATAGTTTCCATCACTATTTTTAATATTGTTTCATTGTCTGATGTTATTAATTCTATACAGTTTATTTCTTTATATAGGTTTATTTGTGATTCTGGCCTATACTCTATTCCGAAGTCTATATTCTCTATTATATATTCCCTTCTGCCTATATCTTCATATAACATATTTGAATAGTTGTTGTATGTTATTCGTTCTGGCTCATCTTGTGTTCCCCTGCTTAGTGATTGTGTTAATATGTTTGTACCTTTGAATGACCTGTAGAATTCCTGGCTTGCTTTAGCAAATGTATTCTCATAGTTACTGTATCCACCTGGCATTGAGTCTGCTTTTTCTGGTTTTACATGGAATGTTATTGTTTCTGCGTATATGTTTGTTTTGTTTACAAGCTCTCTTAGATTATCTCCTACGTCATCTTTTGTATAATGCGTTTTATAATATTCTAATAAGCTGTCAGCTTTTTCATGTAACCTAGCTTTTATGTCGCCTGCTATGCCATATTTATCTGCATAATGAGCATATTTTGTAAGTTGCGCTTTAAGTACTTCTGCTGTTCTGTTTGTCATTGTTTCTGAAAATGCTATTGCATCTAGTCTTTTTAACTCATCATCTCTTGCATCATTTGGTCCTTCTACTTCCAGTGCTTCCATTACTTCATCATAATGCCACAATCTGTTCTTTGCCTGGTCTGTTAAATTAGAATCGTATCCTGTTAGTCCTTTTACTTCATCTATTACACCCACTTCTAATCCATTTTGGCTTCCTATTTGATTTTGTACTTCGCCATATTTTCTTCCTGTTGTAGCATACTCAGAAGCTGAAGCTTTCTCTCCTACTGTTCCATCTTCTTTATATTCATATGCTCCTGCTGTATATTGAGTTGATTTGTAATCTTGGCCGTTAAATACAAGCATTTCTTCTTCTGCAATATCTCCATATGAGAATCTTACTATATAATATCCTGGTATAAATCCTGATAAATAATATTCTCCATATTCATCTGTTCTCATGTTTTGGTCAAATATCCATGGCCAGTTTTCGTTCATTTTCTCTTCATAATATCTATTTTCCAGTCCGCCTGTTCCTGCTGGCAATTGTACTATTTCTATTATTTCTGCTTTCAGATTCGGTACCAATATGTCTTTTTCTTCTGTTTCATCTGTCCTTATATTTTTATATTTTGCCCAGCTAAATAAATATTCTACATTTTCATTTATCTTAGCTTTCTCTTGTGCCATATCATTCTCTGGGTTATACAATCCATTTCCTACATATTGTACTCCTTTTCCATTGTATGATGTTTCTTCACTTCTTGTATCATCCCACACTTTTCCTCTTAAGTATCTTATTAAGTTTTCATTCTCTGTTGGCACACTTGGTGGTGGTGGGAATCCTCCATCTTTTGGCCATCTTGGAATATGTGGGTCTCTTGGGTCTGCTGGTGGGTCACTTGGGTCTCTCGGTGGTATTGGTGGGAATCCTCCTTCTTTTGGCCACCTTGGTGGTGGTGTTCCACCGTCTTTTGGCCATCTTGGCAGACGTGGATCTTCTGGGTCTGTTCCTGGTGGCGGTGGTATTGGTGGGAATCCTCCTTCTTTTGGCCATCTTGGTGGACGAATTGGTTCATTTGGCTTTGGTGGGTCTTCTGGTGGTGGTGGATCATCTGGCCCTGGGTCTCCTGGCCTTGGCGGTGGTGTTGTTATTGTTTCTACTGTTATATCTATTCTTGTTCTACATGCCATATCTTCTGCCCATTCTTCATATCCTGCTGGGTCTGATATGTACCCATCAGCAGGCACTCCTGTCATTGTATCTGGCAAGTTGCCTGGATTTGAGTCTCTATCTACTAAACCTGCCACTTCTACATTTCCATTATAGTCATAGTAATATGTTGAATATGCTCCTATTTGAGCTATATTCTCTATTCCTCCTATTGCATCTGGATCTCCAGATCCATTTTTTATTTTCAATTCTCTTTCTTGATTAAACTCATAGTCATAGTCATAGTAGTGTTCCTTGTCTATTACATATTTTATATATACATATGCTTCTCCCTCTCCATCTGGATTTGCTGAATCTTTAGGATTTACAGTTTTTGTGTATTCTTTCTTTGGCCCAAATAGTGCATATGGCACTTCAACTGGTAATCCATTTATAGCCCCTGCCAATAATGAACCTCCTCCTACATCCATTCCGTCTATATATTTTCTTCCGCCTTTTACATAGTTAGGGTCATCTGGCAATAATTCTTCTTCTACATATACTATTCCTTTTGATGGATCGGCATCATATCTTATATATGATGTATGGTATCCATTGCCCTCCATACTTGGATTATTATAGTATTGATTTCCAGTCATAGCTCCTGCTATACTGCTAATTAGACCATTCGGTTTGTATTTTCCACTTTCATTTGATACTGTTAGCTCTTTTATTACATCTCCGTTTTTGTCTCCCAGCCATGCTTCTGCTATTTTCACATCATAGTTATCTAAAAATCCTTCTTCATTAAATAGTTTGAATATTACTTCATTGCTTGGATTTGCTCCTCCATCTTTATAATCGTAATTGAATTGATTTCTTATAAAGTTTAAGTCATAGTGGTCTACTATTTCGTCTATTCTTGCTTCTATTTTTATATCTTCATATCCTATTCTGTTTGGCTCATCATTTCTTATTCCTTCACTTGATATGTCCATCTTGTATATTATTTCAATATTTAGTTCACTTTCTTCTCCTTTGTAGTCTCTTACTTCTGTATGTTCGTACATGCCATATCTATATCTATAATCTGATTCATATAATTTCAAGTGATATGGATTTACTATATTGTATTCGCTTTCACTGTCTGGATTCCATTCAAGTTTAAAGTCTTTATTTTTATCCCTGCGATATCTAAAGTCTAATATTGGATTTGTTGATTCTGTATCAGGGTCTCCATCATGTTGATTGTTTCTTCTGTTGTAATATCCGTCTGCATCTGGGTCTGCTTGTACAAGTTCTTCTTTCAATAAATCATATGTATATGTTATTTGTTCTCCATTTATTGTTGTTCTTACTTCATATACGTCTTTTGTTAAAGACAGGTCAAGCTCTTCTCTTTCCACCAATCCTAAATTAATATATTTTAAATATTCTGTTTCAGTTAGCTTAAAGTCGCCTCTCTCTCCTGCTCCATATAACCATAATGTTTTAACATCATTATTGTTTGAATTTGAACCTTTCTTTATAAAGCTTTCTGCTGTCATTTTTCTTTGTGGACTTGTATGCATTCCTGACCTATCTGCTTCTGTTAACTTACTTACATGTCCTACTTTATCATATTCCAATGATATTGTTGTTGGTACTGGTATTCCTGGTATTGCACTTATCATATTTCCATATGGTATAGCATCCATTAATCCACTTTTTGTATATTCCATAATATCAAACATTCCTAATGCTTTATTATATGCTATTGTTTCATATCTTTGATTAAATTTTTGTCTTACATCATGGTATTCATATGCATTTGAGTCTAATCTATATGCATATGGCAAGTTAACTGAATCATTTATTACGCTAGCCACGTCTGAAATTTTACTAAGTATATTCAGAGCTGTAGGAAGTCCTTCCCACCAAACCATTGAGTAATGTGTTCTATTTATTCCTTGTAACCATCCTGGTCCTATTGAGTTTAAGAAATCTGGTATTCCAAAACGACCTGGTAGTCCTGCAAGTTCTAATAAATCTGTACCATAAATATCTAAGAATCCGAACCCAAGCTGGCTCATTATTGCATTTGCATCTACACCTTGTATTGTTAATGGTGCTTTCATTGGATTGCCTCCATATATCTCTGTTGCTTTATACATTACACCATCATATTCAAATTGTACTATATATTCATGATAATCGTTTGTTGTATAATTTTCATCATATTGGTTTTGCACTCCCATTTCAGTTATTATTCCTTCAGCTATAGCTCCTACATTGCCTATCGATGCCATATAGTTCATCATACTGCTTTTGTTATCTTTTAAATCTACTATTCCTTCTGGTTTATCTTTTCCTCTATATACCCTTCCAAATGTGTAGAATCCTGATGAATCTGTTTGTACAGATTCTATTATTTTTCCAGTGTTTGCATTAAGCAGGTTTACCCATATGTCTTTAAATACATATTCGTCTTCATGTTTCATTCCATTTTTATCTTCATCCAGCCACACTTTTCCTGCTATTATTAGTTCTTTCATTTTTACATATTCGCTAGATGCTTTATTTTGAGCTGGTGTTATGTTTTCATCTCTGATTGAACCAGTTCCAAAGCCAAACGCACTTGATGGGCTATTTTGTACTACTTCTCTGGTTTTTTTGCCAGAACTATTTTCTCCATGGTTTATATTTGTTAATGTTATTATATATGCCTCACTTGTTAATAAAGGTAAATACATATTTGACCTTGTAATTTCTACCATCGCATAATATACCAGATATTGACCTGGGTCCAATATTGTTTTACTATCTATTTTGAATATATATATACCGTTTCCTTTATTGTCAACTTGTACAGGCACTATTCCTGAATTACCTTTGGTTGTATCTACAGTTCCATCTTTATTGTATAAAACTGCTTCTACCATGTGTCCTGCACCACCGCCTAAAATACTACCAAGTCCTGGTATTCCTACTAAGAAGTCACTAACTCCTGGTATACCACTTGTTCTGCTTGCCAAAGTTAAGCCATCTTCAAGCGAAACCTGTACTTCTGTTGGCCTTACTTGTGTTGCATGTTTTTTTCCTGTCTCTCTTAAGCTATAGTTTACTGGTTGTTCTCCTTCACGTATATCTGGGTCTGCCTCATTAGTAACTCTTATTGAATAAATAATTTTTTCTCGTTTCTCAACTGGTAATGCATTTTGATATCTAAATACCTGCATCTTTGTTGAATTTCCTGCTCTCCATGTTTTTGAATCTTCTCGCTTTCCTTCTCTTGTTTCTTTAAGATATCTTTCATGTTGTGTGTTTTCCTCTTCCTCTTCTGGAATTCCATATATATCTTCTCTTTCTTTTTGATTATTTACTCCTGACTTAAATTCATCACTATTAAGAATTGTAGCAAGTATTCCATTTTTAAATCCAATATCACTAATTATTGCCTTTTCTCTCATTTTAAGACTACTCAATGCAGTACCAATAATATTGCCTGCTGTTCCTATATTATTAATAGAATTTATGTCGTTTACTCTAGCCCAGTCGAAGTAATTATTTGTAGCCTTGGTACCTGTAGTACCATCATTGTTATTTGTTTTTGAAAACTCCATGTTTCTTCCATTGTTCCACCACATCATTACTGCATTATATGAGCTTACATATTCATCTATTGTTACTTTATAGTCATTTATTATATACCAGTCTGATGTTGTATCTTTTGTTGTATTATTTTTTATATCTACATCGTTTACATTTTTTACAGAATAACCAAATCCTGTATCGTTTCCTTGTCTATCTATTATTAATTTATTTTCTTCTATTGTGTCTCTTGCATATTCGTCTACTAGTAAAGTTACCACTATTGTTATTCTGTCATTTGCTGGTACCACTACTCTCTTTAAGTTAAATGTTCCTCCAGAGGTTGAGTTTAAGCTTGGTGCTGTATAACTGCCACCATTGCTTGTATCTAATATATCATTCATATTGCTGTTTAATGTTTCACCATCATCATCTGTCCAGTATATTTCAAAATCATTATATTTTTTTGGTAATGTGTCTGTTATATCTACATATACTTTATCTGGTGAATAGAACGGTCCATCTTGGCCAGTTCTTTTTCTGCTGCTTCCACCATCAGGTCCTGTTCCTGGATGATTTGCATATGGTGGCTCACTTTCTTTTCCAGATGTTGATTCTGGAGTTGGAGACTGTCCATTATCTACTGTGTTATATATATTTATATGATATGTTACTCTATCTCCATATTCTACATATACTGGGTCATCTTTCTTTTGGTTTTCCTGATTACTTGCACCATTTCCCAGTTCGTTTCCTTGTCTTTCAATTCCTCCATTATCTGAGTTTGGATATATGCTAGAATCTTCATCATTTAATTCTTCATCATAATCTTTGTTATTGGCATCTGTATTTCTATCTGGAGCCATTACTAGTGCTCTAACATCCATACTGTTCGTATCATGTTCTACATTTCTTATATATTTGTCTATATTTACATCATATTCTTTTACTGTAAAGAAATCTGAACTTTCTATTAGAGTTTTGTGTTTTTGTTTGTCTCCTAATGTTGAGTCATTTCCTATGCTGGCATTATTAATAAACGTCTCAAATTCCGCCAGGTTTACTACCGGTCCTTGTTTTCCTGAGCTTTTTCCTTTAGGGTCTTCGTCCACTCTTACATAATTTACATTATTTGAGCTTATACTAGAATCATCATCTTTAGGGTTTTTTACTTCATTTCTTGTTATTATAAATGCTCTGTTTTCATTATATCCTGTATCATGTAAGTGCTTGTTAGAGCCTGATGATGTATCTCCAGTTGTTATTACCCAGCCACCATAATTTTTATTGTCTGTTATTTTTCCTTTTGATGTTGAGAAATTCTGGTCCTGATTGTTATGTACTGTTGCTCCATTTAAGTTCACTCCTTCTATTCTTGTTCCAGTTAAAGTTACTGTTATTGTTGCTTTTCCTGGACTGCTTACAGTTCCACCTGGTACTGTTATCCAGTCTGTTATAAAGTACGAACTGCCTCCTGCTTTTGTTCCTGTTCTTTCATTATCTGCAGTTGTTGTACATGTAGCACCATCAGGAAGAGTTACCGAAAAGTCTTTATATTGCTCTGGCAATATATCTTTTACTCTAACCTGTACATTTTTATTTTGTTTATTTAGTAAATCTATATCGTATGTTATTTTATCATAGCTTTCTACTTTTACTGCATTTTCCATTTTGTCTACATCTGTTTTTAATTTTCTGTCATCTTCTGTTTTATATATATTATCTGCTCCAATTGGAGTTTGAGAATTATTTGGTGTATTTGGAAATACTTTTTCACCATACTCGTCTCCATTTTCCCATGTATGTTCTACATTTGTTATATGTTTATCTATTGTTACATATGTTGTTAGGCGTATTCCTAAATTAGAAAATTCAGTTTTTACCGCTCTTCTTTGTATATCTGTTGTTGCCTTTTTTATTAATAACATTGGTTGTCCCCATTTAAGTTGAATTGGTAAAATCCCTTCTATCGCATCCGGAACTATTGTATCGTTATATACATTAAGTGGTACAGCTATTCCAAGTCTTCCTATTTTCCAACTTATTTTATTACAGTAGAAATGTTCATCTTCGTTTATGCCTATAGGCCCCACTGAAGCACTACGAATAGGCATAGGATCTCCAAGCCCTGGAATGATATATGTATTACCTTGTACCTCAATACTTGTATCTAAAAATGGTGGATTTCCAATTCCTCCATGACCATGGAAATAACAATGATTTATTGACGCCACTCCTAGTCCAAGTGATGTAATCGCCACATGTCTAGCTGCATCATAAGGATTACAATGTCCTCCAGGACAAACAGCTGTTACCAACATAGGTGGTAATGCTAACATGTCTACTTTTCCTCCATGGTAACTTAACCCTGTTAAGGGCTTAATTACACGTAACTTTCCACCACACTTTAAATCGTTACCATGTGCAAAATTCCAAGCATATGATTGTGGAAGATTCATCATATACCCAGACAGTGGAAAAGCACAGCCTTGCCCCTCATCTTTCATTACCCAATAAGTCTCCGTATATCTTGTTGAAATTTTCCACGCTGTTGCATCTTCTGAATTGCAATATGTTCTTCTATATTCAAAACTTAGCTTTCCTAATGTTGTTGCACCATTATTAATAACATTATTTATAGCATCTTCTTCAATTTCTATATAAAATGTTGCGTTTGGCCACGGAAATTCATATTTATTTTCTGTACACCCACAATTTGCTGAACATGTTGGTCCACATGGTGCCTCGCCAAGATTTTCTGCTAAACCAAAACTGCTTCTGTTCGCACTTAAAATTGTACTTGCTGAACTATGTACACTTATGTCAAAATTATCTTTATATTTTGTGTCTGTTCTTCCTTTATTTGTATCTGTTCCATTCATATCTGTATATACTATTTTTGCTTTCCCTAAGTTTCCATTTAAAGGGTCTGTTCCTATTCTTATTCTGTCTCCCATTTCATTCCCATTATCATTTTTAAATATTAGCTCTCCTCCAACTATTCCTCCTACCATTCCTTTATATGTGCTTAAATCTTTTCCAGAATATTCTGCAACAGTTTGATTATATACATATATATAATCACTCATAAAGAATGGCCCTATTTTATATTTTTTATTATCTTTATCATATATCATTCCTGTGTCGTCATTTACTGTTCCTATCTCACTTGTATTGTCTATATCGTATTGGTTTTGTGTTGATTTATATTCAGTATTGCCACTACTGCCATTAGTGTCAAGTTCTGCAAAACTACCATTATGTTGAATACTTACTTTAGGGTTTCCTCTTGCTAAATTATCAAAATTATCGTGTCCATTTATTAATTTACCTCTATCATATGTTGGGTTAGTTATTGTTCCTTTATCTGTTCCCCAGCCAACCAGTATTTCTAAAAGATCTACTGCACGTCCTGCTTGGTTCAATTTTGCTCCTTCTTTTATTCTAGTATTCTTTTTCCCTGTTATATCGTCGTTATAATTTCCAGTTGTAATCCACATTGCATTTTGAGTTTCTCTATCTCCATATTTATCTTCTGTATCTGAATTTGGTTTTGCTACAAGTGATGCTGAATATATATATACATTTGATGTAAATATTGTGCTATTATCGTCTTTTACCCTTACATCTCTAAACCCATCAGAATCTTCTGCAAAATATGTTGTGTTTGACCACGCCATTCTATCTTCTGACATTCTTTGTGGAAGTTTAACAAGCCATGAGTTCTCAAAATCCTCTGGGCTTCTTATACTTGTTACTGAATACAAAAGCGGAGAAACCATAAGTTCAGCTATTTCAGTATCTGATGGTTGAACACCGTAATTATTGTTAAGTTTAGGAAAAGTAGTAACAAAGCCCTGTTCACTTCCATTCATATATGCAAGATTTAAAAACTTACCATTTAAATCAGCTACCCTATATCCACTTGCAGGGCTCCCGTGTCCCCAATTTGGTCTAAGCACTGAAGTCAGTCCGCTTATTGCTGTTGTAAAATTCACCCCACCATAATTATTCGGAATTGAACCTTGGTTTCTTGTTCCAGAATAAGTTGCTTTCGATCCTAATGCATTTATCTCGTCGTCTTGCTCTTGTTGTGTTCCCCATACATGTTTTAGTTCTATTCCTTTTCCTTCACTAGCTGGGTTATCATAAGACCTATAGCTTGGTAATTTTAATTCGTGAGCTGTACAAAATAAAAATTTATTTCCATATAGTTGCTTTATTCCGGATTTTTGTGTTTTGTTATTTAAATCTTTTAGAGTGTCTCTTAAGAGTTTTTCCATGCTAATTGGCCCAACACTTATTCCTACACTAGTAATGTCTTCAATTTTATATTGTTCATCTTGAGTTATAGTTATTTCTACATTTGTCCAACCAGCTGGTACCCCAACAGTGTCTAGGGGTTTTAAATTATTTGCTTCTAAATTAAACTCATTTCCATGTTCTAAGTCAAATCCTGTAGAATACACTATTCCACTTATGCTCAGCATTATAGCCGTTATTAATATAACACCTTTTGCAATTAATTTTTCCTTAAATTTCAATTTTTTTAGTTTTGCAACCATAACAATTTTCCCCTTTTTTTCCTTTGTTTAAGATATATATATTATATTACGATAAAAAATTCTTTTTGTATATAGCTAAAAATGCCTCCAGACTGTTTGTTACAACAATCATTATTCTAGTTTTTTACGGAAACTCTATATTTGTTATTTATCCTCATATTTATTAAATTTTTATTACTTTTTTGTTACTTTTTCATCTATTCGTTACGGGGGTGGCCGTTTGCAGTTTTTTATGTTTTGTCGTTGCATTTTATGTAAATCTGTGTTATAATATAAAGGTATTGAAGTTTTATTATTGGGTGTTTAACAACAAAAACAACTATGGAGAACTCGAAAATGAAAAAAAATATAAGCATTTGGCGTATTATTGTATTAGCAGTTGTGTTGGTTCTTTGCTTTTCAACAATTGCTGTTTCACAAGATACCACAATTATGCGTGGTGGCAAAGGAAGTAGCGCGGATATAGGTTCAGCTAGCGGTTCGTTTGAAGTTAACGTAGGCGAAACAACTTTAGCTATGGAGCCAGATCCTTACCTTAAAGAACATTCTCTTGCTGCTATTGATGTTACTATAAATGCAGGTATCGACAATCCTGAAGCATATGAGAAAATACGGTTTTATCTTAAAATAACTGACCCAAATGGTAAAGTCATTTTAGATATAAATGCTTACTCAGCTAATGGGCCTGCAAAACATAATGACCGGTTTTATTTAACAGAGATTCTAACTGGTAAATATACAGTATGGTACAAAAGAGCCGATATTGATGACATTCTAACCGTTGTATGTACAATTTCTGGTTTCCCAAAACAGTAAACACACCAAAACAGATTTCCTAAATAGGAAATCTGTTTTTTATATTTACAAAAAATATTTTATAAGGTAAAATATATACAATTGAAAAAGGAAAGGAGCGTATAGTGTACATGTTTACATTATACAAGGTATTTTAATGAATAAAAAAATCATATTAATACTTATCATAATATTTATATTAGTAATTGCAGGAGGCTATTTATACTTCACAAAAAACATAACTGAAGAAAATACTCCCGAACCAGAACAAAAAACAGAGGAGCCAATTTCAAATGAACCACTATTTACAAAAGACACTCTTCCAAAAATAGACGCCGTTTTGGCATTACATCCATTAGCAACTGCATTTACAATTGCTTTTACTGGTGAAGATATCTCTACAGGTGAATTAGGTTATACAAGTACTCGTTCAGCTGATGTATATGAAAGATTAATTAATGGAGATGTCGATTTAATATTGGCATCAAATATACCAGAAGAGAGTAAGGAGCTTGCAAAACAAAGTGGGATGGAACTTGAAATAATCCCATTTGCAAAAGAAGGTGGTGTATTCTATCTAAATAGCGAAAATCCAATTGAAAATTTGACATTAGAACAAATTAGAAGTATTTATTCAGGTGAAATTACAAATTGGAAAGAAGTAGGTCGGAAATAATGAACCAATAAGAGCATTACAAAGGCCAGATAGTTCTGGATCTCAAACAGTACTATACTTGGTAATGCAAGGCAAAAAAATAATGACACCAGCAGAAGGAGATGTTGCCACCTCAATGGAAGATATTATTGATATTGTAGCAGATGCCGATAAAGGAAAAAATTCAATTGGATATTCTTCTTATTATTATGCAACAACCATGTATAATACCGCATTTAATGCAGCACAAAGTGGAGAATCTGATGGAATAAAATTAATTGAAATTGACGGAATACCTCCAACAGCGGAAACAATACAAGATGGAACATACCCAATAAGTATAGAATTTTACATTGTAATTAACTCATCAGAGCCACAAAATAGCAATGTTAGAAAATTAGTAGAAGCCATGATAGGCGTAGAAGGACAAGACATAGTTGAGGGAGCTGGGTATATTAGAATTAAATAATGTGTTCTGAACACTTGGGGACGGAGAAAAGTGAACACTTGGGGACGGAGAAAAGTGTTCACTTTCGTATTTTGAACACTTGGGGACGGAGAAAAGTGTTCACTTTCGTATTTTAGGACACCCTCTTTTGCTAATTGGCTTGAAATATTTTTATTTGCACTAATCAAGTTTTAATATAACACACATCATCTAAATCATATAACATAATTTTATTATCTTTCTTTGCCAATTCTGTTAATTCTTTATTAAATCCACTTTTTGAATATAGAACATAGTGTTTATCTGTAAATTGATTAAATAGTTCTGATTTTCTTTTTAAATCATTTAGTTCGCTAATGCCGGTTTTTTGATTTCTCCATTTACATTCTACAAAGTAAGCTTTATTTTTATTAAAAGCAAGAAAATCAACTTCTTCTTCTGATTTTGTTTTAGGATTATTTCCCCACCATCTGCCAATTTTCAAGAAAGGAAATGGTAGCTGTAAATTAATATTTTTTGTTTGTAAATGCTCTTTGCAAACATCTTCAAATGTTTTTGCAACATAGTCACTTAAATATGGCTCAATTGCTTCACTATATAGTATATCATTACTTATGACCCCAATACTTGCTAAATTCTTATAAACAAATTTATACCAAAATTTAAACATATCGTCTGTTAAATAATATATAGTTTTCTTAGATCCCTTTTCCTCTGTTACAGGAATTTCTTTATTTATAATCTGTAATTCTATTAGCTGACTTATATATTTCGCTGTTTTGTCTTTCTCTTCCCCTATTTTAATAGAGATATCGTTCAATTTTGTATAACCAATAGCTATAGCTTCAATAATACTATTATATAATGTTGGCTCCCTAAGTTCTTGTTTTAATAGATTAATTGGCTCTTCAAACAAGCTACCAAATGTGTCAATAAAATTAGTTATAATGTTTTGTTTTATACTTTTTTTATCATCCAATAACTCCAAATACTTAGGTGTGCCACCCATAATACTATATGCAATTACTTTTTGCTCATTATTAAATTTAGGAATATATTGCATACTATCTTTAAACGAATTTGCCTTCAACCTAATTTGACCAGTACGTCTACCATATAAAGGAGCTTTGTATGACAAAACCTTCTTTTCCATAAAGCTAATTGATGAACCACAAAATATAAAAAACATTTTTGTCTTTTTAAATTTATTATCTATTAAATGTTGTAATGTTGACATCAAACTTTTATCTGCATTTGCAACATATGGAAATTCATCTATAACAATAATCATTTTTTTATCTTTAAACCTTATATAAATTTCTTCAAATAATGTTTCAAAGCTCTCAAATGAACTTGAGGAATTTGGTTGTCCTAAATATTCATTCAAGGTTTTTGAAAAATTATTTATGCTTGATTTTTTACTTTCTTCTTTTGCTGTAAAGAATATTGCATTTTTGTTTTTACAGAACTCTCTTAATAATGTTGTTTTCCCTATTCTTCTTCTTCCAATCATAACAAAAAATTCAAAATTATTGCTATTATACTTCTTATTTAAAATATTTAATTCTTCATTTCTACCTATAAACATAAATTCTCACCCTTCAATATAATAGAGTTAACTCACAAGTAATTAACTCGTAAGTTAACTCTATTATAGTATATCTTTTCATGCTTTTCAAGTCTTTTTTGAAAAATATTTACAAAAAATAAATGGTTCCACCGCACCAATAAAACTAGGAGAAGCTTTTTCTATACCCTCTCCTAAAATTTCTGCTATCTTTAGTTCTTTATAAATCCCTACTATGTAGCCTACTTATAAAATTTCTTTGTGTTTATTTTTTTCTTTATGTCATCTTTGTTTTTATAGCTAAATCTAAACATATCTTTAAATCTACCTCTATTAAAATCTAAGTTTATTCTTATTTTTCCATTTAAGTTTCTATATGTTATTACATATATTGCTATTAATATTGCTATAGATGTTAATATTTGTGCACTATTTCCTGTTTTTACAGATATTATTGTTTCTTGGCTGTTACTTACATTAAATGTATTGTTTATTCCTTTTGCCAATATTTTGTTACTTACCACACCTGTGTTGTCATCTGTCATTTTTCTTGTTAATGTTAATATTAGTTCTTTTTGCTCACCTGGTTTTATTTCTGTATTTTTTAAGCTGTCATTATATACATTTCCGTCGCTTCCCAAATACCAGTCTTTATTATCTTTTGTATCAAACGCCATATCTCTCGGTAATGTATCTACTATTTGGTCTACACTGCTTACTGCATTTCCTGTATTTTTTATTATTATTTTATATTGTAGTTTTGCAGTTGAATTCTTTAGTTCTCTCGACGCTATTTCAAATTTTGCCAGTTTCTCATTATTAAACTCATGTTTTTCGTCTTTTTTACTGTTGTTGCTATTTGTTACTGTTGCTCCTGTTATTAGCTTACTTACTTCAAATTCTATTTTCTCTTTGTGTTGTAATCCTAGGTTTATATTCTCTACACTCAAATCTTTTAATGTTATTGTGTTTGTTACCGCTTTTCCATCTTGTGTTCCAGTTGCACTAGATGCTAAATTTGTTTCTACATTTTGCTTTTTATATGTTGTAGGAGTATATTTTTCTTTATCGAAACTAAATTCAACAGTATAATCCCCTGCGCCTAACTCTCTAAAATTATATTTTCCAGTTCCATCTGTAGTTGTTGTTTTGAGAGTTGTTTTTCCTTTTAATAAACTAACTACGATTCCTGTTTGAGTTTTTTCTCCATCATCTTTTCTTCCATTTCTGTTTTCGTCCAACCATGCATAACCAGATATTGCTAATGTATTATTATCTGTATTGTTGTTGTTTGTGTTAGCATTGTTGTTTTGGTTATTGTACGAGTTATTATTATTATTCGTATTGTTATTATTATTTGTATTGTTATTTGTGTTGTTATTTGTGTTGGCATTTGTGTTTGTATTATTTGTATTGGTATTTGTGTTTTTATTTGTGTTTGTATTAGTATTAGTGTTTGTGTTACTATTATTGTTACTGTCATTCAGGTTAGGATTTTTTAATATGTTCAAATTAATTAAATTTGTTTCTTGATCACTATAATATATAACTTTTGCTTTGTTAGAAATTGTTTTTTGTGTTCCTTGTAGCTCTGTTGCTTGTCCCGTTATTGTTAATGCCACTCTATCATTTGCTCCTATTGCTATATAGCAATCTATTAATCCGTCTTCAATCGCAACACTTGTATTTACACTTCCTGTTACTCTAGCTTTCGCATTTTTTAAATTTTCTGAAATAACATCTTGTATTCTTACATTTCTTGCCGGACTACTTCCTATGTTTTCAATTGATATAACAAATTCAACGTCTTCCCCTTCTAAAACTGTACCATTTATTCTACTTGTTGATTGTTCTATTTCTAATTCTCCACCAGTATATAAAACTGTCATTCCTGAGCTTTTCTCTCTTGTTCCATCTTCTGTTATTACTTCATAAAACATTGTTAATGGCACTAAACTTCCTTTTATAACTTGAACCTCCACTTCTATTGCGGTCATTGCATCTTGTTCAAGCTCTGCCATCTCAACGTATATTAGGTTTGCTTGTTCATCATACTTTACATCATCTCGTGCTGATTCAACATATTTTAAGGTATTTGGTAGTTTTAATTCTATTCTTGTATTTCTCAAATTCCTTTTCGATATATTTTGTATAATTCCAGTTATTTTAAAGTTATTTCCTTCACTTTTTTGTCCAAGACTTTGTTCATAAACCTCAATATCAAAATTGGCTTTAGTTAATAAATTTTTCGTTTCATTGCTATAGACTTTTATTGCTAAATTATTTACTTTTATTTCAGCTTTATTTGTTACATACATTTCCACTTTATCATTTAAGTTAATATATTTTTTTTCTGTTATTGTTTCTACTTTAATACCTTCATTAGCTTTCTCTAATTCTTTCCACAATATTTGCTGTGCTTCATATTCCAAATGTTCTTCTACATATCTTATAAAATCTTCCTCATATTGCTCCATATGTTCTAATATTTCTTCTGAATTATATTCTTTTAATTCTTTCCCTGTAGTTTCCATTAAATATTCTTTTACGATTTCCACAATTGTATCATTATTATATAATGTATCTATGTTATATTCATAAGTTGTTTCTTCATAGTATGTTCCATTTCCATCTTCTTTTAACTCTTTGCCTATTACAGCATAAGCTTCTGCTGTCGATAATAGAGTACCTGTTTTAACAGTATATTTGAATTGTCTTACTTCTCCTGGTTCTAATACCCCTATTGTCCACTTTCGCATTTTGTATTCATTTTCTTTTGCTAAATATTCTTCTAACCATTCATCTTCTCTGCCTTCTTCTATAGCTTTTTCAAACTCTCTATTTATATAGATATTATATTCTTGATAACTCTCAAACCCCTCTATTTCCCACATTTCTGGTAATTTAATCGGATAATAATTGTTGTTTCCTCCTACTGGTATAATATCTCTATACTCATATAATTTTGCATTACCTGGCACTGGATTTACTATCTCTATTCCTTCTGCTGTCATGCTTCCTGTATTTGCTACTGTTAATGTATATTCCATAAATCTTGCTTCTTGCACATTTGCCCCATCTCCTATGTCTACTGTCATTGTTGCTTCCACTCTTGGGCCTGCTTCTGTCATTAATCCTACTTTGTCTGCTATTGTGCTTTCATATACTGTTGCTACTTCCATGTTGTTGTTATAATAACCACCAAAGCTTCCATATAATTTTGATTCATATGGCAGGTTTCCTGGTATTTCAAAATCATATGTAAATTTCATTACCGCTCCTGGTTCTAGTTCTCCATTTACTACTATTAAATATGATTTTATTTTATTTATATCTCCCACATTTGTTTGCCAGTTATTGTTTATATCTGTTATACTTCTTGTTGCATTTACATTTTCACTGTAATATATTCTTACTGAATTTGAATTTTGTATGTCCGATTTTATTATATCTTTTATCTGTACGTCTGCTGTTGTTCCTAAGCTTGCTCCGCTTATTGCATCTGTATTTCCTCTAAATGGAAGTCTACCTAACAGCACTACATCTGTACAAACATTTCCAGTATTGTTTAATGTTGTTAGTTCCATTGTTGCTATTTGCCCATCTTGTTTTCTTTCTATTTTCTTTGTTACTTCTCCTTGTTTTATAGATTTTATTTCCCCTAGTTGTCCATCATAATTCTTTATTCCGTTTATTGCAACTAAGCCTGATACTGCATTGTAATTTACCAATGCCACATCAAACCCGTTTGTTTCTCTTATTATTCCAGTTGGAATTCTTTTATTTACTGTCCATTTCGTTTGAAACTCATAGTTTGTTACACCTTCATTGTAATAATACATTTTTATCTGGTCTTGTTTTCTTGGTGTATATTCATCTAGCTCTATTTTTACATCTACTAATATATTTGTTCCGCTTGTTAGGTCTCCTTCACTAAATCTTTTTTGTTTTCCATCTAGTTCTATTTTCATTTTTACTATGTCGTATTCTTTATATGTTTCTATATTTCTTATTGACAATTCATCTTCATATATTAAGTTTGCATTTTCTAATGTAACCTCTTTTACATATTTTGGGAACACAATTTCAAACACAGGATTCTCGTACATATCGCTTGTTTCTTTATTATTGTTTAACTCTATTTTTAGTTCTATGTTTGTGTTTTCTTCCATTGTTGTTAACATTTCTTTATCTATACTTATACTTGCCTGTGTTTTTGTTTCCTCCATTCTTTTTCTTGTGCTTACTTTTTCTAACTGAATAGTCTCATCCATCTGTGCATATTTTACTTCTGCACTTGCAATGCTTTCTATAAACTCAAAGTTTTTAAATGCTGTTCTGTCGTAATTACATTTTGCTACCCCTTTTGTTAGCTCTATTCCCATATTCCCATTTTCTGTTATGTTTTTTACTACTATGTCTATTCCGTCTTCTTCATATAGGTCTATTGTACAATCTTCGTCTGTTGCTACGTTTTTGCTGTTTAGCTCATGTAATATTTCTCCTTCTTTATTGTATATTTCTATACTTCCATGTTCCCCCAATATTGTTTTTACATCACCATAATTAAATTTTATTTGTTTATATTTTATTCCACTTGCTGGGAATGCTATTTCGTTTGCATCTATGTAATATTCTTCTCCAAGTTCCACTCTAAATTCTTCTAACATATCACTTGTTAGAATATTTATATTTATTGTGTTTGTATATTCTGTTTCATATATTGTTTCTATTGAGTTATAATTTGCATTTATTTTTCCTTTGTTTATAACATCGGCTGTTGAATCTATGTTATATGTTATAAGCTCACCTATGTTTACATCTACTGCCTGACGCTCGTTTATTTCTTTTCTTATGATGTTATTTTGTTTTGCACTTATTTCTTCTACTTCTACTAAAACGTTTTTGACTAAGTTCTCTTGCTCTTCATTTGCATAATCTGCGTATCTGTAGATTATTACATATTCGTCTTCTCCAGTTGTATTTATTGCAAAATCTTCTGTTCCGTTTGTTACCTCTATTGTTATTTTTCCCGTCTTCTCGTTATAGTTCCAGTTTTCCTCTGTAATATATGCGTCTCCTACATCTTCTCCTGTTGTTGCCATTAATTTACTTGCTTGTACATTTATTTGTTCTGGGCTACTACCTTTTATTTTTGGGACTTCAACTTCTATTTTAGTTCTCTTCAATGGCAGGTATTTTTCTTCTACTGTTAATCTATTTATTTTTATTACGTTTTCTACTATTGTTCCTTCATTTTCTCCAACTTTAAATGGCGATACTTTTGTGTATTCGCTTTCTATTTTTATATCTTTACTGTATTTCCATCCAACTTTTACTTCTTCTTCTTTTCCTATTGCCACTTCTTCCAGTTTTGTATTTATATATGTTCCGCTTAATTGAAGTTTTATTGTTTTATATAGTTCGTTTATAATTATTAAATCTGATTGCTCAAATTCTAAATCTATTATTATTTTTGTATCTTCTATTATGTTGCTTAGGCTTATTTCTGTATCTGATATTAGCTCTACATCAGATAGCTCTAGCCTTATTTCATCTTCTTGCTCCTGCATTACTTGTTCTATTAATTCTTCTTCGTCTATTAATTCTTCATCTTCAATATTAGCTTCTTCGCTATTTATTTCAGGGGTATTTGTTTCTTCTTCGTCTTTATTATTTATCTCAGGGGAATCATTTTCTTCTTCATCTTCATTGTTTATTTCAAGGGAATCATTTTCTTCTTCATTATATTCATCTGTTTCGCTGGTTATTGCTTCATCTATTTCGTCATCGTCTAATCCAACTTCCATTCCTACGCTTTTTAATTTATCCATATTTATGTTAGAATCAAAATTTAGTTCATCAAGTCTTATTTCTCTTACTTCCACAAACTTAAAGTTTGGGGCTTCTCCATTTGCTCCCACTGCTCTTATTAGTCCTTCTTTTAAGTAACCCTCTACTTGTGGCGTTACTTCCAGTTCAAGCCTTATTTTGCTATTTACATTGCTTATTGCCTCTTTTACTTTGTTTCCGTTTTCGTCCACAAAATATGCATCAAACTTTATTTCATCTTTTCTGAAAAATCCTTTTTGTATTACTTTGAATTCTTCTGTTTCAGATATTGCTTCAAGTGCAAACCCAATGTTTGAAAGCAATAGCATAATAACCATTGCAATGATTGTTAATTTCTTTAGTTTTGATTCCATAATTCCTTTTTCCCCTTTAACTCGGGGACATTCTTCTCTACGTAGTTTTTCTCCTTGCAAGAAGAGTGTCCCCTTTCTTATTTATATATATACATATTATATTACGACAAATATATATCTTTGTACATAGGTAAAATATAGTAATAATTAATTATTACATCAATTATTACTATATCTTTTTACGGAAGTTCGGCTTTTGCCTATTCTTCTCTCATTTATTAAATTTCTGTTACTTTTTTGTTTCCATTTTTGCAATTTTACTACGGTCTAAATGGTTTGACGAACACTTGGGGACGAACACTTGGGGACGGAGGAAAGTGTTCATTTTTGAATGGTGAACACTTGGGGACGGAGAAAAGTGTTCATTTTTCAAAAATTGCTTTACAATTACTTAAAAATGTGCGATAATAACTAATATTATTTTTTATATCATAGTGAGGTTTTATCTATTTAATTTCTGTTTTTTATATCATAAGGAGGTCTTATATCGTGCCCAGAATTTCCCGAAAAAGTTTAGGAACATCATTCTTTCATATCATAGTACAAGGAATAAACAAAGAATACATTTTTAATACTAAAGAAAATATTGAAAAATATTTATCTTTACTTATTAAAAGTAATTGCGATTTCGAAAGTTTGCAATTAATAGCTTATTGCATAATGAATAATCATGCACACATGCTTATTTATTCAGAAAGCATATTAGAGTTATCCAAATACATGAAAATTATAAACACGAAATATGCAAAATATTACAATAAAAAAAATCAGCGAGTTGGATATGTATTTAGAGACAGGTATGTAAGCGAGCCTATTTTTAACCAACGCCATCTTCTAGCTTGCATAAGATATGTCCATAGAAATCCTGTAGTAGCTAAAATAGTTCAAGAAGAAAACGAGTATTTATATTCAAGTTATAACGACTATATAAATTCCTCTGGAATAGTAAATGATTCTACATTAAAATTAGTTTTTGGTTCATCTGTCAATTATATTCAACAATTCTTAACAATATCCACACCAGAAAAAAATATTTTTTTAGATTTAATAAAGGAAAAACAATCGCTGGAAATAATTTTAAAAAGCTACTGTAAGAAAGCAGAAATGAATTTAAAAGATATTGCTAATAACAAAGGCGACTTAATAAAGTTATTAAAATATTTAGTTATCGATTTGAAAATTCCTAAAAAAACAGTATCAGAAATTTTAAACGTTAATCGAACAAAAATAATAAGATTGTTAAACTGAACACTTTCCTCCGTCCCCAAGTGTTCAGTTTCTATAATCTCTTCCCTTTCATAAGTACTTCTTATCCACTTAAATGTTCTCATGTCTCCCTCTGTGAGCAATCGTGACATTATATATTTCATGTTTTTCTTTATATCTAATTGTTCAAATTCCGTATCCCAAAAATATATTTTAAATTCCTCAGGCATCTTTTTGTCCTCCTAAATTTTAACAATTGTTTTTACCTATACTATATATTATATCATGTTTTTACCTTTGTAAACAGTATTTTTTAAATACCAACACAACAATCCCATATAAAACATATATATCACTTGAAAAATCTCGTAATTTGTGGTAATATGTAAGAAAATAATATAAAAATAGAAAGGCTGAAACAGATGACAGACTTTAGTGTTGAATGGCTGTTTGAAACATCATTGAAGCTAGAAGAGCCATGGTATATAGAAAAAGTAGATTTTGCAAGGCAACAGGAGTTGCACATACATATAGGGTTTCACAATGACTATAAATTTAAAATAAATGATGATGTAGAAGGAACTGTAGCACACGACACATTAAAAAAAGTATGGAAAAACCCAAGCTTTTTTCAATACACAGCATATATTATTTGTAATGTTCCAAGAGTAAAGCATGGTGAAGAAATAACTATGATAGACGTGCCCTGGACCAGACAGGATATGGGATTTAAGCCTTTGTAGCTTCTTCTACTATAGGCTTTATTTTATTCCAGTTATATTATACAAGGAGGAAAATAAATATGTCAGATTTAACTATTCCAAAATTAGACCATTTCATTAGTTTTGCAAAAGATGACCAAAGTCTTTCTAACAAAAAGGCCATTCCCGAATTAAATAAATTATTTTCAAATATGAAAAGTATAGCTCCATCTAACGAAGATGATTATCGTGAAATATGGATTAATGTAAAAAGAGGAACAATTGAAGAGTTTGGAAGTTATGAAGATTATTTAGAAGATGGTACAGTAGAAAACCGTGAAGAATTTACAAATCTTTGGCTAGCCGAATATCCAGACGAAATTGGATGGTATAAAATATCATCTACAAGCTATAAAAATAACAAATATTTGTTTATAAATAGTGACTTAGTTTATCAAATTACAGAAGCTCTTCCAGCTAACGATTTCTATGATTCTACAGATATTATAAGTGGATTAAATATAGCTTTAAACACTTCGATTGAAATGCTTAAAGCTGGTACATATAACAATCATGTTAAAGAAAATTTGCCTTATAATTTGCGCAAAGGTAAAATTTTAAGAAATACTCTTTGGGATGTGTTTCCTGAAGATAAAGAAAATTATTTGAAACATATATCTCCAGAAGAAATCGAACAATTTGAGCATTATTTAACAGAAAATAAACCTATGGAATATTTGAAAGAAATGACATCTGGCTTATTTTTCGAATGTTGCAAATATGGTTATTTAGCCAATAATTATAATGTTAAGGAATTGCCTGCTAAAGAATGTTATACGAAATTTGCAGATGGGCGACATGACGGATTACTAGATATTAACGAAAATTCTAGTGCAGAACTTAAATCCTGGTATAAGGAGGCTCATGGCGGGCATCCTTACGAAGTGTGCAGAGGTGGAAATTCCACACATATATCTCTTTATATACAACATGATGAAAACGGCTGGCATTTCTCATTGGCAGGCTCATCGATGGGAAGATCTATTGAAACAATAAAATTTTATTTAGCGCTAAAAGAAAAAGGCATGCCAGTTGAGTTACGAGATTCGCATGAGTTATTAAAAATGGTAAAAGGAGAAGATTATATAGGTATTGTTCCTAAAGATATAGCTCCAGTATATTGTTCTCTCATGTTTCCTAACGAAAATATGCTTACATTTATGAATTTGCCATATGAGAAAACAGACGAAGTAATAAAAAACAGTAGCTGGTACGATATTCCTGATGTACAGCTAATAAAAGAAAGAGATGATGAAGAGCGTTAATTGAAATTTTGTGTACAATAGATTTATATAATAGGAATTTCGAAGAAATTTCCTATACCATAAAAAAGGAACTAGATAATTATCTAATTCCTCTTTTTTTGGTGTTTTTGTGTGTTCATAATTTTGAACCATACTTTCTAGTAAAGTACAACCATTATCACTATCCCTATTATAACTACCATCAATATGGTAAGTACTCCAAGGATTAGAAGTGAAATTGGAATTGCTAAAAACCCTATTAGGAAATATGGAAGTCGCCATTCTCCCTTACCAGTTAAGCATATTCCCGTACCTACCCATGCTAAAAACCAAATAGTTACTGCTAATGTAAATACTAGATTGATTTCATATGTGTTGGTGTATTCTATCACTGGCGGAAATTTTTTAGCTGATTTCTCCTTTATCCGAAGTTCTTCTGATGTAAGTGGTCTTTTGGGCAAGCTTTTTCTATAATCTTGCCATTCCTGAACCTGTTGGGAATCTCTTTTTTGCAAATGAAATTCCCAACCCCTGTATTGACTATACTCGTAAAAGCTTATGTCGTTATAATGTACAGGTTTTTGTTCTTTGCTTTGTTGAGCTAATGCTACTGGTGCAAATATCATAGCAACAAGTATTGTGATTAATGTTACTACAATACCTCTTCCTATACTGTTCATGTCCTGCCTCCTATTGTGAGTGCTCCATTTGTTAACACCCTCCTGCTCCGACTATTATTACCATAATTATGAACCCTATCAATGCTATTGCAAAAACTAACATGTTTTGCCATGCCCACTTTATTAAATACCCAAACAATGCAAGTATAGCAAGCAATATAGCAAGCGAAATCCACAGTCCAAATACTATTACCACAAGTGCTATTGCATAAAGTAGAACTAGGCTCCACCATGAAGCTGTTACAAATAGCAGTCCAAGAATCCATAATCCTGTAAAAACGAACATTATCTTCAGCAATGTTTTCATTTTGTTGTTCTCCCTTTAAGAATTGCTGTTAGCCGTCTTATAATTAAGGCAAATGCCTATCACATTATAATTATACACTATTTTATGTAAATTGTAAAGGAGATGTCCTAAAATACGAAAGTGAACATTCGGAGACGAGGTAAATTAGACAGAGGGACGGAGTAGACAGAGGGACGTAGCAGTTGTATAATATTTAAAAATCACCCGTTCGACCCCCGATGCCACGGGTCTGTCTGTGTCGTAGGGCCCCAATT
>JGI24705J35276_12238599_pt1 | contig 28414 bp, 25 predicted proteins | sample TergutNt197P4_FD_35276 | JGI IMG/M metagenome (IMG submission 35276) | reverse complement strand
CATTCGACACAGGATTAGGCAATACAAACACCACAACACAAATACACACCGCTAGTTATATAGTTAACGAAAAGTTATACTGCTATAGCTGCAGAACTTCTTAAAGTTGAAACCTTGCCGCCGGATACCGTTACAGTACCATCCCCAACATAAATAGCATGACGGTAACCATCGTCATTGCCATCTTTTCTTAATACCGAAACTTCACCGCCAGATACTACTACACTACCCGTACCAAGTGCAATAGCTCCAGATGCTCTATTATTTAACATAGCTAAAGTAGCTAACACTTTGCCACTAGATACTATTACAGCGCCATCTCCAACATAAATAGCATAATTATGAGCAACACCACCAAAGTGGTCTGTATATGACAATACAACTTCACCGCCAGATACCAGTACAGTTCCAGTATCGAAAAAGATAGCGTTTTTATCGACTACCTCAATTTTCCCGTTAAGAGCTACTTCAAAGGTTCCGCCGCCGTCAATATTAAACGACAAATCCTTTGATAAGGCGTTCCATATTACTTTGATATCTACGCGAATGATTAAAGTAATCATAGAGTTTTCATTAGTCTTGATTCCAGTAACGGTAATAGTATCCCCAGATGATGCGCCGTCTATAACGTTTTGGATGCTGGTCTGAATGTCGGCAACAGACATGGAATTTGTAATGTTAATATCGGTGTTAGCTGCGGATACTTGGATTGATAAAGTTGGTATAAGGGTTAGCAACATGCTAACTGTAATCAATAATGTAATTACCGTAATTGTCTTTTTATGTAATATATTTAACTTCATATGTAACCATCCCAATATTATTATATACGTCATTATAACTACTATTAAATTTTATTAGTGGTATGAGAAGAGTTATGATTTTACCATGAAAACCCAAGGGTAAGAGGAAAGGCTCAATCACTTGGTATCCGTCTCTAACCGGTTAATTACGTACCATTCCGGAAGAAACTAACAGAATGCTATGCATCCTAAAAACAGAAATAGAAACCTACGTATATCTACAAATTAAAAGGTAATATGGTCTTAGGCGGTAAGTTATTTGGGAAGCGTTTTACTCCTTTATTTTCTACTTTGAATAAAGAGGGCTTTTGCCTCGTTAAGGTAAAGGTTGGGTTACATTTAATTTCCAAATTATTTTGCTAGCTCTACTCTGTAGATTGTATGACTAAATTAGCAAATCAGCGTAAAACTACTCTAGTGGGGGAGAGGTTGTTTGGTGCAGGGGGTGGGATTCGAACCCCACCGCTCATGGCGATATCGCCATCAGCAAGGGTTTCTTTCCGCTTAACAACCCTTTTTCTTTAGACCAAATTGAGAAGTAACGTAAGTTAGTAGTCATGTGCTGAAAGATGCGAAAACTCGGTGTATGCCTTAACCTTTGTGCTTTATGTTCAGTTTGTTCAGTAACTTCAGTTTTTGATGGAAAAACACCACTATTTTGTGTTTTTCCAGCAGAAATAACTTCAGTGTTATCTTCAGTAATTTCAGCGCCACAATAACCTAACAAACACTGTTTTTTTACAGATCTGTTGAAGAGAGCATCATTTTGAACACTGTTAATCCCGCCAATCTGATAAAAACAAAACTGTTAACGAGTTAAATAAGAGTTAAATAACTAAGGTTTTTTTTGAAACTGTTTTTGTTTTTTAAGCACTTTTCACCCATTTTGTCTAAGAATACGTGTTTATATTGAACTTTTACTGTTTTTACGTGTGTGAAAATAATTATGTCTATTGCAAAAATATTGGTAATTATATCTTGTATTGTAGCACTTTCAGTTGTAGTTGTTGAAGCAGTATTACCTGATCCCGCAATCGAAACAGGAAACGCGTTGCTTGATTTTGCAAAAGAGCAGACGGTTGATAATCCGCAAGCTAAACGTGTGATAAATATGGCTGAGGTATCTTGGGGTATTGTTGGTGTTGCAGGCTTTGTTATTTTTATTAGCTCTGCCATAAGTATTGTTTTGAAGTCTTCTGGTGGTTCTGGTAGTGGCAGATAGTTTGGTTATCATTTTTCCTATTTGAAAGTATTCACTATTTTAACTGGTTTTTGGGGTAGATGCATCTATCCACTTCATGTCCGTGTATAAGTGTTTTTGAGACTGGCAATTTACAAAATGAAAACTGCAGAAATCAACTGTTTGTTTAGTGTCAACTCGTTGTCCAATGCCTATGGCTGTTTTGCCGCAGTCTTTGAAACAGCATTTGGTGACAGAAACAGCTTTAGTCCATGTTACGCTAAACTTGTCAAGTTGAAAACTGTTGTTGTCTGTTCCTTTAGTGTCCAATTGAAATTTTTCTCTATTGCTTGTTAAGATTTAACTTTTAATGCTGATTCTACCCATCAAATAGAGTCATATATACATATCTATGCACATGGATTTGATAAAAACGCGCAAGCTAAATACATGCAAGAATGTAGAACATAAGTATTTTTTGTTTGTGCTTACCAATGTTGTTCTTTATTTGAAAATAGCCTAACGGTCTTGTTATTGTGCAAAGAGTTATAAGTAATGTGGATATGCATTTAGAAATTATAGGGAATTGAAATGTGATCAATTTGCAAGCTGGCTTCATGTCTGATTGTGATATACTAAATTCGATAAAAAACTGTCAGATGAGAATTGCTCCTTATGATGAAAAAAAACTTACGCCTGTAGGTTATGATTTTTCTTTTTCACGATTCATAATATCGCTTAAAACAAAATCATTTCAAAAAATCTTCATGGTTGAAGATGAAATGTATTTCATACTAAAACCAAACGAAACTGTTTTGGTATTAACTAATGAAGCAATTTGGGTTTCTAACGAAATCGGTGGTACATTTCATTCAAGAGTTAGTTTAGTAACTCAAGGTTTAGGGCATGTATCTACAACACTTGATCCGGGCTGGCAAGGTCAATTACTAATACCAATAAATAACCTCACAAAAAAAGATATAAAAGTAACAATTGGCAAAAAAGTAACAAATAACGGCGAGGAGATATTCGAATACGATTCGTTTATCACCTTAATTTTGTATAAGGCGATATCGCCTGCAATTAAGCCCTCATGTAAGAAAGCAAGTAGATATGAAATTTTGAAAAAAATTATGACACATAAAAAGTCAAGCAGATATAACGACGATGTTTCCAAAGCAGTTGCTGATATGGAGTTAGAGATAACAAAAAATGAAATTGATTTTACAAAAGTTAATAGTCAAAATGTTGAGGAGTACATGAAAAATTTTGATAAAAAATATGAATACATTTCTAGACAAAATGATGTAATTTATAATCAAGTTATAAATAAGGCAACTGATAAAATGACGAAAAACAATAAGTTTTATTTTGTTTCAATTATTTTTCTTATGATTGTAACTGTCGCTTTTGTTTTTGGCTTGGGTTATGTTAAGACTGAATTACAATGGATGTCAACAGCTCTTTCTACGATAATGACGGCTGTATATATTGTATCAATTAAACCGATACGAGATTATTTGGAGATTTAATTATGTTTGTTGTAAAGTTTAAAAAAACAGATTCAAAGGCTATAACTCCGAAATCCGCGCATGAAGGAGATGCCGGATTGGATTTATGTTCTATTGAACAAAAGACACTTAATCCTAAGGAATTTGGATTAATTCGTACAGGTATCTGTATTCAATTACCGTCCGATACAGAAGCACAAATTAGGCCGCGAAGTGGTTTAGCATTAAATTATGGTGTCACAGTATTAAATACGCCCGGTACGATAGATGAATCGTATAGGGGTGAAATTGGAGTTATTCTAATAAATAATGGTGACGAACCTTTTGAAATTAGTGTGGGTATGAAAATTGCACAGATAGTTATTAAACCAACATTTAAGACTATTTTTGAAGAAACAGCCGTTTTTAGTGAAAGTGAAAGGGGGGAACGTGGGTTTGGCTCAACCGGGGGATAGGGAACACGCAATGCCTACTTTAGAACATCAATTTAAAGACATACAAAAGTCTGAAGATTTAGAAATAATTATTGGATTAGTCGGCGCAGTTGGAACAGACTTGGATGAAGTTGTGAGAACTCTTAAAGATCGGTTGCAACTTAAATTTAATTATGCGTCTGAAATTATTAGTATTTCGCAAACAATTTTATGCAAAGTTTTTAATGTTCCTTCTATCGATGATGAATTTGTTCGAATAAACAAATATATGGATTTGGGTAATGAGCTAAGACGAACTGTGCATAACGGCATTTTGGCAGAAGGTGTTGCGGCGGTCATTAATGCAAAGAGAACAAATAGAACAATTTTTAAAAGGAAAGCGTTTATCGTAAAATCATTAAAAAATGAAGCTGAAGTAAAGCTTTTACGTGAGATTTATAGAAATGGTTTTTATTTAATAAGCGTATATGCTGATAAGGCAGAGAGATGTTCAAATCTAAGCCGTAAGATCAGTAACTCAACTGATATTGACAAACTTATTGAAAGAGATGAAAGTGAACAAGCCGAATTTGGGCAACAAACGCGGGATATTTTTCAAATGGCTGACTTTTTTATTGATTATTCCAGCGATCAACCAAAAATGAGAGCTAATATTAATCGAATATTAGATTTAATATTTGGGTATCCGTATCATACACCTACATTTGGAGAATATGCTATGTTTATGGCGTTTTGTGCATCACTAAGATCTGGTGACTTATCAAGACAAGTTGGTGCTGCAATTTGTCTTAATGATGAAGTTATTGCAACCGGAGTAAACGATTGTGCAAAATTTTGTGGAGGTTTGTATTGGCAACAATATGGTCTTAAACCGGGAACAGTTGATAAGTATAAATATTATGATGATAAAGACGGGAAAGATTTTATGCGTGGAATGGACTCTAACAAAGCGGAGATTGGAAAACTCGCTAAAGAGATCGTTACCGCATTAGGTGTGGATGACACAAAAACACAAGATATGATTGATTTTTTAATGTATAAAACAAAATTGGGTGATTTAACTGAATTTAATCGTGCAGTTCATGCTGAGATGGAAGCTTTGGCTATGTGTGCAAGAAATAATATATCTTGCCGTGGTGCAGATATGTATGTTACAACTTTTCCATGTCATAACTGTGCAAAACATCTTGTGGCTGCAGGGATATCAAAGGTCATATATATAGAACCATATATAAAAAGTAAAGCGATTGAGCTGTTTGGGGATACAATAGTTGAAAAAGCTTATACCAAAGAAAAATCTGATAAAGTTATGTTTATTCCGTTCTTTGGAGTAGGTCCAAGAAAGTTTATTGAGATGTTTAGTATGAATCTTTTACCATTATCTAAAAGAGTTCGTAAAAACAAAGCTGGACAGACAATAAAGTTTAACTATAAAGAAGCGAGCGTAAGAGATCCAATGTTACCCTTAAGCTATATTGATAACGAAAATTATGCGGCTTTAAATTTTTATAAAACAACACCAATGGACGAGAGGTTTAATTAATGACAAATAGAGGTGCTGCAGAAGAAAAAATTGTAAAATTGGAAAAAATAATTGATCAGTGGCCGGATTGGAAAAAAAATATAACACCATATACTGTTGAATATAACTGTAATTTAGAGACTAAATAAATTTTTTAGTATATCGCTAATTTCTATTTCTTTCACCTTTTGTCGTAACAATTTTGTCCTAGTTAACGAATTTATATAATTGGAGCTGCCCTTCATAAGAAGGGCAGCGACAGTCCAAATTACTATCAAAAACATCATGTTGCTCGCACCGAATTGGGAGCAGTTCAAAGTGTTGAATCCAAATCTCTCTCAGTACAAGATTGATGAAGTCGAAAAAATGCTCCACTGCAGAGATCCCAAATACGGCTTTTTAACCTACAAATGTCCAGAATGTGACACCATTAAGACTGTTCCTTTGGCGTGTAAAAGTAGAATTTGCCCTCAATGTGGCAAAAAATACGCAGATAAATGGGCCGATGAGTTAACTGAAAAACTTTTTGCGGTGCCCCATCGCCATATGGTATTTACTATGCCTGAGGAACTCAGAGCGTTTGTTTTGGTGGATCAAAGCCTCTTTAAAATACTCATGGATGCTGTCAGCAATACTTTGCAGCAGATGGTTAAGGATAAGCGTGGTGCTGTGCCGGGTGTTGTTTGTGTGTTGCATCCTTATGGTAAAGAGTTGAATTTGAATCCTCCTGTGCATGTTTTGCTTACTGAGGGTGGTTTAACAAAGGCTGGTGAGTGGGTACCAGTTTCATATTTGGAGTATAATTCTTTGAGGCGTGTTTGGCAGTATCAGTTGTTAACGATGGTTAAGCGTGTGTTACCTCGATCTGTTGAGATTAATAGGTTGGTTAATCGGTTGTTTGTGGAGTATAGGGATGGTTTTTATGTTTATGGTAAGCGTAGGGTGTCTTCGCCTAGGCAGATTGCGGGTTATGTTGGGTGTTATTTGTGTCATCCTGTTGTTGCGGAGTCGCGTATTTCTGAGTTTAATTTGGAGTCGAATATGGTGACGTTTTGGTTTTTTGATGAGAATAAGGTTAAGCGGTTTGTTACTTTGCCTGCGCTTGAGTTTATTGGGCGTTTGGTTAGGTTGATTCCTGATAAAAATCTAAAGTTGATTCGGTATTATGGGTTGTATTCTAGGCGTACGTCGGGTAGGCTTCAGAAAGTGCTTACTTGTCTTAGTCGTGAAAATGTGTTTGCTAAGTTCAAAAAGATGGTTGTTTGTTGTCTTAATTGTGGTAAAGGTATGGATCTTTTGGGTGTTACTAGGCTTGATGGTGATGGTGGTTTGGTTTATGAGGCTTGGCATGGTGAGGGTGATGATGATTGTTGGTAAGGTCTAATTAATTCGCGCGAAGCGCTTTGTTCTTAGTTGGCTTTTGCAAACCGTGTAATAGTGAGTCGTGAACTCAGATATTTGGAAAAGACTTATGTGTCAAACGAAGAAACAGATAAAAAGAGCAAAATAGTTTCCCAGTAGCTTCAAGGTTGTAGTAGGGATTTAATGTGTGTCCGCATCAAGAAACCATATCAAATTTAGCTGAAAAATTGCGTAATCGGCAGTTCATGTACAGTTCTGCGTTGGTATCTTGTTATTTGCATCGTAAAGGAACTGCTTTGGAAAACATCCTTACATTGATTATGCCTGTATGTACCGGTGACCCTTTACCTACTCTTGAAAAATTGGATTATGGTGAGTTCGTTCTTTTAAAAACAACAGTATCAATCAAAGAATTGATTGAATTAGTTTTGCGCCTTCCTGAGAGCAAGTCAATGGATGTTAAATTTGCTGATGTGAACATCAGGGTTGATGGGCGCTATTTAGGAACACGCGAAAGATATGATTCAGGTACTGGATGGATTAACATAGACTGGGGTTTTGAAAAATATCAATATCATGCTAATTGTGGGGGTGAAAGTGCGATTTTGGCATCTGTTGATTTACCTCTGTATACTGATCAACATTCTGTTAGGCGAGAATTTATCGGAATTGATCCCGCCAAGTATTCAGATGCTCATGGCATAATCTTTTGTTTACCCAATTATGGCGCAAAAATACGAGAAATAAAAGTTAGCTCAAAAACACTAAAAGTAAGTATAGACACAAAGACTGAAGCAGCCGTAGATGTTATCGGTAAACTGTCTTATACAAGAGACAAAGAAACAGTTAAAGAAGACATTAAGTTCAGCAACGAGACGACACCAAGTATAGTCAACCTCAAATTTGAGCCTCAAAAATTCCACATAATACTCCTTTCAAAGAAAACTGGTGATGTTTTAGATGAACGAAATGTTGACTTCAGTTGGCATTATTTACCTAAAGGTGTTATGATTGATATTCCTGAAGATGAATTGTTAGCCCTCATCAAAAATGGAGAAAGTCAAATAGTCGAATTGAAAGAGACTATGTGTAGTAACCATAAATTCGCTCAAACGGTGGTCGCTTTTGCCAATCAATCAGGTGGCGGTTTTATTATTATCGGAGTAGATGATAAGAAAAACATTGTTGGATTTGAAGCTGAAAACAATTTTAACGATACTATCACAAGGATTATCTCAAGCAATTGTGAGCCGCGAGTTGTTCATTACACCGAAGAACGGATATTATCTGAAAAGAGTAAAAAACTCCTATTGGTCAAAGTTATGGAGGGAATGGACAAACCATATGTACTTAGGGAAAAAGGGGTTTTCATACGCGTAAATGGGATCGATAAAGCGGTAACAAGGTCTGAATTGGATGAATTCTACATACAAAAAGCAGCCAATAATGAAGAATTCCATACTCAAACTAACTTTTAACATGTATGTTATGATTAATGAATATTGTTTAGTGGTATTGTATTTTTTTTGTAAAATCTGGCGCTGAGATGAACATCAGTGGTCTATATTTTTTGTTGATTTACTATGTTAGGGAATACCGTTTTTGATGGCGTTAAAGTCGTTAATTCGTTAAACCAAACCGTTACAGTTTACACTCACTGTTATCTATGTTGGAGTGATGCAACAGAGGCTTGTTCCTTGAGTAAAGTCTGATTAACTACTTTGTACATGACTAAAAACTATAGGATCTAAACAAAATCATAATACGGCAAAACGAACTAATGCTGAGGATTCTACAACAGAAACAAAACTAAACTAGTCTGTTTTTTCTTCTTATTGTTCAGTGTTTTTTTGTTTGTTGTATAATTTACATTTGTTAGAACAAGTGGGGCATTTTTCTTTAAGATGTTTTGCGTCTCTTTCGTTAGCTTTTTGCTCTGTTTCCTTTATTGCGTTATACTCTTCTGTTTCTGTTACCTCTTCTTGGATGAGTTTAGTGTTCGATGGAGTAAATGGGTTACTTTTGAGCCATTGAACGAAACTCTCGCTTGAGAACCACTCTCGCCAGGAATCGTAACAAACCTTCAATTTTTTATCCTGCTCACCCTTGCATAAATCAAAAAACCCAGATTCACCCATAATTTTGTTTTCCATAGTGCTGTGATGAAGCATATCTTGCATTTCGGAGAGAAACCAAAAAAACCGCGCGTAAAAGATTGTTTTGTTTAAGTCGTTACCTTGGTGGTAGCGAAAAGCAATTGTGTCATCAAATATGTGAAAAGCCCTCTGTAATGCAATATGCCCTGCTTGCATAACTATGGCCTCCGCTTCATCACTTAACGTTAAAATGTCGTTTACCTTGGAAGTATAATCGACTGTCGGATTTACCTTCTGGGACTTTTCAAGTTCTGTTAACTGCTGCTTTTGTCTACCAACAATTTCTTTAGCTATCTTGATCAATTCCCATTCTTCCTTATTGGTAGAGCCAATATAGGTCTCCGCAGGGTCTGGAGTATCATTTACTACATTTTTCTCTAACGCACTTATTTTGCGAGTTAGAGCGTTCAACTTTTATACGACTCCTTTGGCTTAGGAATTAAGATGCCGTTTGCTAATTTTTCTTCCAACTCTTTTACTCTTGTCTCTAACTCTTGATCAGTTAACCCTTGTAAAATTGCTTGAAGTGCTCGGATTTCTTTTCCGGAAAGTGTGCTTCTTATTTTTATGTTATCGTCTAATTTTGTTTTTGGGTTTGTTCGCTTTTCTTCATGCCATTTAGCGATATCCCAAAGTTTAGTTAAAACATCTGCTCGAGTGAAAAATATTTTTTCTGTCAAATAAGCCCCTTCCATAGGTATTTAGCCTGAAAAGCCCTGTTTATGGCTTGTTTATTTTTCACAAACACCGGTAGGGCAGACGTGGATATTGCCATTAACTTTCACATCTGAGTATGTGTCGTGTTTACTGTTATATATTTTTAGCTTTGAGCACATTTACTTGATAATTGTGGGAATTGAGAAATAAAACAGTAAAACAAACGTTAAACTGATGATTTCTCGTCTTACATGTCTTTTTGAGCATTGAAAAGCTCTGTCATTAATTTCATATTGGTTGTTGCGGAATGAGTCTGCTCATCATCTTTGTTTGCCATCAACTCTATTAAAACTGGTATTTCTGTTTCATCGTCCAACGCGATGTCTGAGTTTTTTATGGCTGCCCAGAAAAGTGCTTCTATTTTTGAATTTGCGTCAATTTTTTTGCTACACTCTTTCCACATTTGAGAAATTTCGTTAGACATGTTGCTGAGTTTCTCGCCATTTTTTATGCGATTTACTATGGACCAGTTAACGCCATTGTACCAGAAAGCGGCAAAAATTGTGGAGGCAAACTCTGTCATCATATGTTCTAAGTATTCATAAAACATCTTGCGTGCTATTTCTCGATCTTCTATTTTTGAAATTAAATGTCCTGCATATATGGCAAAAGATGTTGTAGAATATTTTTTTGGGTCTTCGGTTTGTTTTTCATTTTTTTCCACTAATGGGTCTGCTAAGGCGTAGAGTGTTTTTGGTGGTCTGTTTGAATCAATTTGGGTTTCAACCTCTTTATTGTTGATTAATTGGTTGAGGTGATCACTTAGTGTTCCTTGGCCTAACTCTGTGAGTTTTAATAGCTCTGCCCATGTCAGTTTATTGCTGGGTGTGAGCACTTCTAAAATCACGTTTTTTGGACTTCTAATAGTTCGGCGGCGTGTCTTTTTCTTAACATTGTTGTTTGGTTTTTTATCAGTTAAAGACATTTTATATCATCGAATAGTATTCATTAAGTTAGAACTTATAAGCTGGAAGTTATTATGTGTTACTTAAGATATTCATAAAAAATAAGCAAAGGACAGTAAAAATCATGGAGTTTGAAATAAAAATACATGAAAAACAACATCTTGCATATATTCCAAAAGTGCTCTACAAAATCTTAGGCACAAACGTTAAAGCAGTTCCCAATCGTGCGGCTATACTGCTTTTTTCAGAAAAAACAACTATGGACGAAGCTCTAACAAGCCTTGACATAATCAAAGCTGACCTACTACATGCTAAAACTTTACAACAAATAGACTACTCGGAGAGTGTCTCTTGCAGGAGGGTTCCCCGAGTAGCCGACAAAAATCTGCCTATAGAGGAGACTTGTCATAATGTTTAATCCTTCATCATTAAATAAGCTATCTTTTACAGTGTCTCCTGAGCCTGTTTCTAACGTTGTTTCTGATTTTGTAGTTGTAGGTGAATTAACGAGATCAAACAGTGGTAAAACGGTGAAGATTTATGTTTTTGAAAATGGCCGACGTTATTTTGTTGGTCAAGTTACCTATGGTAGTCTTAGAGGATTACTTGATGGTTCAAGCTTGAAAGTTGATATAAATAAATATCAAAATACGAGCAAAGGTGAAACACGTGACGCAACAACTAGGTAATACTTCTCAACATACCAAATCATCTTTAGAGTCTGATGAATGCAACGGTTCAAAGCATGCTCGTTGCGTTAGTTGCAGTTTACATCCTTGTGAGCAAACCAGTTTTTATCCAAACAGTGTATGTGGGGACTATAGAACAGAGTTAACCTATGAAATTAAGCATGAAAATAAAGCAGACGTTTCGTTGGTACGTTTTACCTGTATAAAGTCAGGTGTAACTACAAAATGGTTTAGCTCTACAACAGATTCATGTGGACTTGAGTTGCAAACCGCTGAGCAATTAAGCTGTAGAGCAAAAGACGTTTTACCATATGTTATTGATGTTGAAACTGAAATTGGTAAAATAGGTTCGAAAGAGACTCCTATTGAGTTAACTTGTTTAAACGATATCGAAAATCCTGTATACGCTGGGCGACATGTTAGAGTTGTAGCTGTTGTGTCTAGTAACAGTTTAAACTATCAAATACCTGCCGAAATAACCGCTGAAGTAACAACCAAAGATGATGAATATACCAGCAAATCTGAATTTGTAACAGACACCGTTAAAAAAACTATTGTGCTAACTGATCCTGTTATTCTATCTTTGATAGATGTGTCTCTTGATACTAAAGAACACCGATTAAAACGGATGTTTAAAGGTAAAGTCTCAAATTTGAGGATAGAAAAAAGCTATGGCGTTTATTTTATACGTGTAAGACCGTCAATACATACAATACAACAAAAAGACAATAAAACCATTGATGAACATGGACAAGAATACAAACATTACGACATATACATAGTAACCGATAAACCATTAACTTTCAAATCAGCAACAAAAATTGCGTTAACGGGCATACCCTTACCAAACCCAAAAACACAACGAGTTACCTTGTTAGCCTACAAGGTAGACTTTCTTGATGCAACAGAAAATTTTGACGTAAAAAAATTAAACCAACTTTATGACAAATTTAACAGTTTAAAAACAGTTCAAGAACGTTGGAATTGGATTCTTGATGAAACTTGCAAATATACACAGATAATAGGACGTCGCAATGTAGCAGCTGCTGTTTATCTTGCCTACTTTACACCCTTACAAGTATCATTAAACAATGACATACAACGTGGTTGGGGTCTTGTTGATATTATCGGTGATTCAACAACTGGTAAAAGTGAAACTGTTAAAAAAATTGCCCGTCACTTAAACGCTGGCATGGTTGTATCTGCCGAAACTTCCAGTATAGCCGGTATACTTGGCGCATCTTCACAAATGGATAATGGTGTATGGTTTGTAGAATGGGGCTGTTTTCCTCTTATGAATGGTAAGCTTTTAGCTATGGATGGTTGTCATAAAATACCTGCTTGGGATTGGGCTAAAACTGCTGAAGCTGAAAGAGATGGGATACTTAACATTAACAAAGCGGCAAAAGCGACAATTCCTGCACATACCCGACAAATTAAAATCTATAACGCCGTAGATAAAGAAACAAATGGGTATCCAACTAAACAGTTAAGCGAGTTTCTATATCCGATCCAAGCGTATCTATCTGTTGCTGACCCTACAATAATTGCACGTAGAGATTTTGCTATATTTGTTAACAGTCGAGACGTTACAGCAGAACAAATCAACAAAACACATATAATTCAAACTGAACCAGAATATGACCTTTTACGTGAAGCGTTAAAATGGTGTTGGAATGGTAAAACAGACGTCACAATCACAGACGAAGCCCTAATTTATCTGCACAATAAAGCAACTGAACTCTATAATACATTCCATTACGCGTCCATACCACTAGTTTCAGCTGACATGAAGTTCAAACTTGCACGATTAAGCACAGCACTGGCTTACCTTACTCTATCTGTATGTAATGATTATAAGACCGTAACGGTTACTAAAGAGCACGTTGAAGTTATAGTTAACTTTTTAATCGAAGAGTACACTAAAGCAGGCTTAAACATTTTAGCACAAACAAGCAAATTTGAAACGCTCACTATTGAAGACGTAACAGAGTTCTTTATAGAAATTGAGGCAAAACTTCAAAAAGATCCAATTGGTCGTTGCGTAATTTGTGAAATATTAAAAAGCGTAGTCCTCAATGGAAGAGCAACAGCGGATCAACTGAAAACATCTTTCAATTTAACAGAAAACAATCAACGACGCCCTTTGCTGGCTACATTACAAACTTTAGGTTTAACAAAACATGGACGAGGCGGAATTTATCCAACACCCAAACTTATAGAAGCCTACAAAATAACTGGAGGCTTTACGGCTCTTAACGAATTAACGCCTTTAACGCCATCAAAAACGGTATCCCCAAATATAGTAAATCAACAAAGAGCCTTAGGCTATGACATTTGCAATCTTTCTAAAAACGTTAATTCGTTAAGCCCAGAGTTATCACACTTTAACAATAACGTATTCAGTGTTAAAGGGAACCAACAGCAAAAAATTGTTTCACAAGAGCCTTTAAAGGACGATGGGTACCAACAGCTTGCTTGTGGTTATTGCCAGAAAGGCATAATGGATAATGATTGGCTGCAGAATGATTTTACCAATGGTAAACCTACGCATAGACAATGTTATGACATTTTTCGTAATCAATTGAAACAGTCGTCTGAGACGCCTGCTCTTGAAGAGAATGCTTCGCAAAACTGATTGAAAAAAGAGAGGCTGTTTAGTTTGGTTGACGGGCGAGAAAAAGTTGAGGTTGAATCAAAACCATCAGTTTGCCCAGGGTCTTTCTTTGGTAACTCTGATGTTGTTTCAACTGGTGACAAAACTCAACATCCTCTCTGCCCAAAATGTGACGATAAAACAGAAAAAGTCTGGCGTGCAGGAACTTGTACTTCAATACTTGGTGATGTTATTCAACGTTGGATCTGTCGCCGTTGTGGATTACGTTTCAATGACAGATTAGATGCTACTGTAGCTAAAGAACACGTACAACAAGAACTAATTTTGGAAGAGAAGGCATTTAAAAGCCAAGTTGCCCTGTATAGTTCTTGCCAAATAAGCGCACAGGAAGCGAAAAATTTGGTTGCAGAACAACAACAAACAAATCCAATAGTTCTGCGGAAAGAAACCTTTGACATAAACGCTTTAGCCGCTAAATATGAATGGTATCTACAAAAAGAAGGACGACGCATAGCAACAATAAAATCACGTGTGAAGCTGTTGAAAATTCTTTGGAAACGTGGTGCAAACTTTGACGAACCAGAATCAGTAAAAGAGGTCATTACTAAACAAAAGACATGGTGTGAAGGCAGAAAAGGCAATGCTGTTGATGCTTACAGTAGTTACTTAGCAATGGAAGGCAAAACATGGAATAGACCAATCTATAATGGCATTGCAAAAATACCCTTTGTTCCCAAAGAAGCTGAAATAGATCAACTAATCGCTGGATGTAACCAGAAAGTTGCAACTTTTCTACAGTTACTCAAAGAAACACGTGCTCGCTGTGGAGAAGTTTGGCATTGTTCTGAGGACGACTTTGACTTTGAAACCAACACTGTAACTATTACCCCTGAAAAGAACAGCAACCCTCGAATCTTTAAAATGAGTTCAAAACTCGTTGGAATGATACAACAACTACCTAAAGCATGTGGAAAATACTATTTTGCTCCACCAGAAACAACTATCGACGACTTTAGAACGACCTTTGAACGCCAGCGCCAACGTATAGCTGTTAAACTGAATAATCCGCGTCTTAAAAAAATCATGTTTAAAACATTGCGAACTTGGGGCGGTACATATGATTACCATAGAACCAAAGATGTACTGTATGTTAAAAAGCAGCTTGGACATAAAAACATGAATAACACTTTAGTTTATATTCAATTAGATGAAGCGTTGTTTAAAGACGAAGTGGATTATGTTTCTAAAGTGGCTAAAACAGAAGTTGAAGCTTGTTTGCTTATTGAGGGCGGTTTTGAGTTTGTATGTGACTTTGATGGTCATAAGCTGTTTCGAAAAAGAGCAAGCATCTAACTAAGTGTTTTGTCAAAAGTTGTGGTTATCGCCATTTTACAAACCCCCGACAGTTTATTTATATAGAGTGCAGGGGGTGGGATTCGAACCCACGAACGCCTACGCGATAGGGTCCTAAGCCCTACTCCGTTGACCTGGCTTGGAGACCCCTGCACACAGTTTTTCAGTTGAAAGTGATGAGTATCCTTAATATTTGTTTATCTCTAAAATCTCTAAAAACTAAAACTTCTTTTTAGCTAATAGTTTGCGTTTTTATGATAAAAACCGTGTCAAAGCTTATTTGTTCATCAATCATTGAGTTCTATGTTCAGAATTCTATTAGGATACTGGGTACCGATTTAATCATGCTTAACCTTGTCAGAGCGTTCAGTATTCACCACTGATGATTCTAAACAACGGGACAATAATTACTCTTATAACTTTTCTGGGCAGAGAATTAGGCGTTGTACAAAAGTATTTAAGGTAATGCGTAGATAATGGAAACATGCCGTTAATGCAACAGGTAGTCGCGAACTTGGGAGATGCATGATGCGTAAACTGTCCAAGTACGTCCTCATATCCGTTGCAGTTATTCTCACATTTACAGTTTTTAGTTTATGCTTACCATCTGCGTTAGGAGCTTCAAATACGAATTTGAATTTGCCAAATGAGGTGAGGCCTCAGCAGGTAGTAATAAACAATTTCAAAGATACTGTGGCAATACAGATTGTTTCTGTTTCAGATGAACAGGATTCTACTATTTCGGAGTCTTTGCCATGTTTTGGTCCAGAGATTGTTGCAAATGTAGATAAGACTTCTATAGAAATTAACCAAACCGTAACTATAACTGGAAAAATTCATCCGGTAGAACAAAATGTATCCGTTAGAATATGTTGTATCAGGCCAAATTACAGTTGGATTGAGGCATATGTGCCCACTGATCCTGAAACAGGTGAATTCAGTTACACGCTGGCATTGGATATGGTGGGATACTGGAATCTATGTGCTAGTAACATTCACATAAGCGATAGAATGTTTGTTGAAGTAAGTGATCCATCTGGAATTGAAACGGTGCCAGATAAGTTTGTGAATCCTTGGAACGCTAACTTTTTAATGCTAGCAACGGTTGTAGCGTTAGTACTTATTGGACTTATATTTGCTATAACAGGGATGAAAAGGAAGACCCGTAGAATCAGCTCACTGCGGCTTTGCGTTCTTATTATTATAGCATTTCTAATATACAGTGGCGCATTTATTGATCACCAAACGGTACCGCGCCCCGTCAGACAGGTCGTTGTGCATGAATTACTAATAGGCACAAATGTTTTTGGTGTTGCCATGCCAGAGGGTTTGGCAGTACCCTTCCTTGCATGTTACTACCCATGCGGACGAACTGTGACATGTGCGCTTTGGGAGATGCAGACGTATATTTACCCATTCCTAGACGGTAGTCACGGTTGGGGCGTATATTATAACACTTCAGGCGCAGTGCGTTTAGCCATAATTATAGGTGGGCTAATTTTATCTTCCCTTATACTTGGCAGAACTTGGTGTGGTTGGGTATGTCCTTTCGGTTTATACCTTGATGCGGTATCATACTTTAGAAAACGTTTAAAAATTAAACCTATCAAACTTTCAAATCGCGTAAACAAGTCACTCCATCAACTTAGCTATGTCATATTAGCGCTAATACTTATCCTAGGGGTGCTTTTTGCGTCATATGCCCTTACAGGTACACAACTTATTCCTGGAACAGAAGAAGGCGGATTTGTCTACAATTACTTTGCAACACCGTTCTGCGCCGTGTGCCCTATGAAACCGTTGTGCGTGCTTATGGAAAACCAGGCCGGTCTACTTCAGACCAATTGGGTATTCAATGCAACTGGAGATTTCTATCATTTAGGCAGATATCTTACATCGGTAAACCTAACTATACTAGTTATAGTTACCGTGATAGCCTTATTTGTCAGGCGCGCTTGGTGTAGAATCTGCCCATTAGGTGGTTTAGTGGGATTGTTTAGCAAAGTTCCACCCTTCAAGTGGCTTACACTTGTGCGGTTAGAGAAAGCTAAAGGAAAATGCGCCAAATGCGGTATCTGTAAACGTGTATGCCCCATGCAAGTTAAAGAAGTCTATGAACAAGACAAAGGCGATGTTATGACCCCCAGATGCATTGGGTGTCTACGTTGCGTAGAGATGTGCCCGTATAAGGATGCATTGCAATTCAAGTTTGCTGGAAAAACAGTATGCCGCTCCCAGGACTGGTTAGCAGACGACGTCAAGACAGAGGAAGATAATTGGTAAAGAAAAAACTGCCAAACGTGTCTCAACCTGACAGATGTCTTAACTTGACCATTGGTGAAAAATGATGAGATAGCCAGATTAATTGGATGCGCCGATTAAAATTGTGCGGTATTTGGGTTTACCTTAGGTACGGTATCGAGTCGGTCGTTTGTAAGTCTTGTTGTTACTTGGAAATTTGTTTGTACATATGCACGTATGGGTTTTAGCATGTCAATGAATGTTTGGTTGAATTGGAGACGTCTTCTTTTACATCAACCTTGAAGCCCAACAATCTCGTCACCAATAGACATTTCTCCGCAACCCCCAAAATCACAGAACACCATCCAAAACCAGATGCATATAGCATTTCCTAAATAATACTTCAAGATGGAGCAAAGAAATATCCAGAACATGTAACATAGTAAGTTAACAGGCTTTTCATATGCTATGGCTTTATCGACTTAGCGTGTTTATAACACCGATTAGTAGTAAAACATACAACTGCTAAAATGGTCGATATAACCAATATGTAACGCGTGATATAGAAGTTTGGAAAAAAATCTTGCGGCCAATACAAATACCAATAGTCACCCTCTATGACACTATTTGGGGATAGTTGAATCAAATTTACAAATACATACCACACAAATATAATGAGATTCTGCAGCAGTACAATATTTAACACCCGTGTAACGGTCATTTTTCTAAATTGACCCATATACGCTACATACAGTAGGGCAAACGCAATTAAGTATGTACAAACAGCAACCATGCATACGAGAGACGGAGAAATAAGGAAAAAGGAGATAGTTTCCATGTTCATATAAATTATAGTTAAGTAAATTGCTATTGCAATTAGCAACATAGCTAAACATTTAATCTTCATATTCACCATGTAACTCCCTCCGACTCGTTATTTTTTCACTTCATCACGTTATTAAAAGTTCCAGTTCCCAGATAAGATCCATGATGGGATTAGGAACAGATGAACAGTTAGCATGCTATATTGGAAATAACTGCCCTCATAATACGTTACATTCAAACACAAAAAAGGAGCGCCCTTATTTATAGATAGAACTGGAAATGGCCTATAAAAAACAAAAATGGACGTTGACTATCTTCTTTAAGTGAACACTCTTAAAAAAGAACCGCTCAAACAAAACCTAACTCACATAAATAGACAAAATCACCCTATGCAGATACACATGTTTTGTCTTGTTTTGTAAACATTGTTTTACTTTTATAAGTATACAAAAGCAAACTATTTTTTTATACACTATTCAGTCATAGCGTTTGTTATAACAAACAACCATACAAAACTAACTGAAACACATGTTTGGAAAAGAAAGAGGACATTAATATATGACACATCTATAGAGAAATATGAACGTGAAAACTATATGAGTAAACGGTCGGCTATACTGGATGTGGTTTTTCACCGTGTGGTTTTTGCAGTTATATTTTTAACGTATATACTGGTGGTAATTGTTGATTATATCGTTGACATTCTGCCACCACTATGGGGCATGTTCTTAATTGTACCGATTTTATTTTTTGGTTTAATTGGTTACTTAGTCGATGAGATACGATAAAAAAATTAGTGAACTACTCAAATGCCTAAACTAGTCAAAAGTCAAAGTTACCCAGTTATAGCGCTAAAATACTGAATAGTGTTTCAGAACACAATTAACACTCAAAAAAAAAGAACCGTCTACCCCGTGTGTTTGTGCAAGTTTTGGAACCCGAGTCATCAGCAAAACCTGAAAGATAGTCAGACATATGTCGCAATCCAGTAAGAATATTCATTTAGTTTGTTGAAAGATTTATGAATAATAGTGCAATATCATTGTGATGTTATTTCGTCTTTACATAGAGCTAAACACGTACCATAGATATAACTAAGAGATCATCTGTATGGGCAGAAATGTTAACTCCAAGGTTAGGTTGCATGTTTCTCGCAGAACTGCAGTGTTGATTTTTTCTTTATTACTTGTGCTGGTGGTTTCTTCAGTGGCTTTTTGTGTGTTAATTATGGGTGATGGTAAGAGTTTTTCTGTGGAGCAAGATTATATACTGCCTGCCTTGGATGGTGCAGTATATGTTGAAAATGAAGCTGAACTTAGGTGCGCTATTGATGATGCAGTTGGCAAGTCCGTTGTTATTGCTCTTATTGAAGATATTCATCTTGCAGAGTCTGCACTTAGTATTCCTAATGAGGCAAATATCACATTAACAATCGAAAATAAAGATAAAAATTGTAAAATTTTTGGTGCAGTTGATATAAGTACTATTGTTGTTGAGGACGGGGGCGTGTTGGAACTTTATGGCATTATTGTAACTCATGCAAATAGTTCTAGCAGAGGTACGGGTGTAGTTGTTAATTCTGGTGGCACATTTATCATGCATAGCGGTGAGATTTCTGATAACACTATCAAAGATGGGGGTGGCGTGTATAACCGTGGCACCTTTAGAATATATGGCGGGAAAATTTCTGGCAACAAAGCTACCAATTTTGGTGGTGGCGTGTATAACGTCGGCGTTTTTGAACTGTACGGTGGCGAAATTACTGAAAACATTGCTGATTATGGGGGTGGCGTGTATAACCGTGGCACCTTTAACAGATTGGGCGGTGTGCTAGATGATAATAAAGCAACCTCCCGAGGGTTTAATGTGTATTAATAAAGTTGGTTGTTTAATGCCTGCAGTAGTGGTTAATGCTGTTGGTTCATGAGGACGTTTTGAAAGTTAGGGTTGTCGAAAAAAACAGTATGTCGCTTCAGAAACTGGTGGGTAACAATAAACAAAATTAGGCCCTCAGATTAAGACGAGTGGTCATCGGATTCTACGCTTCAACCTTGAATTGCTAGATAAAAAAATGTAGAGTCCATAACAGTGAGATTGGTTGAGCAAACAATTAAAGTTGAATCTGTGTTTGGATCCCAAGTCAAGGTGAGGTATCTGCCGTTTGTAAACCACGTGTTGCTGCCTTGAGGGTTTGCTTGGGCAAGGTTTAACAGGTCAAGAAAAGCTTGGTTGAATTCTAAAGCATCTTGGATGCTGTCCCAGGTGATGTTCCAAGTGAACAGAAAGTCAAAGTTTTTCTCATAGTAAGTAAAGTTGTCTCCACCCCAGCCTGTTGCTGCTTGTTTAGCTTGACTATCGTTGAGCCATTGACTTAGCATCACATAGATGAAGTATTCACCATACGTGTCAGATGCGTATCCATAGCTACTATGTATTCTTATCCAGCTGTCATCAGCAGGTGTTGGTGCAAAGGTGGGTTTTGCTGTTTCGCCAGCGAAGTACTTGTTAGGGTGGATAATCTGCTCGGTTGTGCTAGGTAAATAGGTGGGTGTGTAGCAACGGTTTAGTCTGTCCCAGCCGTCGTCGCCAACAAGTGTAGATACGAATATTTTGCCCGCGGTATAGGGAAACCAATTCAGTTTAGTAACTGTGTCGGAAACACTGGGATGGACAGAATTTAGCCTAAAGACATCTATAACAGCAGGTAAATTTCCCGTGTAATCAACGACCTTAGAGACGGCACGGTTATTATACTGAGCTTTGTAGTAGTCGCTCATGTAGACGGCATCACCTTCTATGAGTGCATTATGGGCTCTATCGACGTCATAACTGGTTGAAGCTGGAAGATCCGCCTGCCAGACATGGGTAAGTTCATGTATCAGAATAGCTTCAGCATCCGGCAGATTCCAAGGCTGAAAATTTTCATAAATAACATAGATTTCATTACCGATTGTTACAGCAGTCCAGCTTGCGACCCACTCAGCTACGACACTATCTAGGCTATCATTTTCTGACATCAAAAACAAGCCCTTGTAAATGTTTTCTTGTCTTAGAATGCTGCTTGTATCCAGACTGGATGGGTTTTTGCTCCATTGATCTACTGCCTGCTGTTTTGTATAGACATAAAGTTTGATATCTGACGGTAGGGTAACATTTCGAATGCGTTCAAATTGACTTTTAGCATCCTCAAAAATTTTTTGAGCCTGCGCCTCATAGACCACAAAGTCAGGGTTTTGAGGACGCCCAAAAACCACTAAAGATCCAAGTATAACAAAAATGACAAGCAATACTGTGACGCCGACAAGCTTTTGTTTAACACCCGGCGATAAAAACATACATTAAAGTTAAACTCAGACAAAAATAAAGCTTACCCAAAGAACTACGATTTGAAAACGTTCTACATCAAACCAGATAATCTGCTATGCCCAAAGCAACTAACAGAGAAAAAACCTCAGACACCCCATTAACTCTCAACATCTTCTTGCTACAACTATGTAAACAAGTCTGTTCTTGACTTCATGATAATAAAATATCCTCAACCTTGCCGATTTTGCTCTGCAAAAGGAAACAAGATACAACGGGACTGACTATGTTGGCACAGGCAATCAGTTTCTCCTCAAGGAGAGCTTACTAATCTTTTCTGCTTCAGCCTCTTATCTTTGACGGTCACTAAACCACAATGAAATCCGCTACATACACCGGTATATGTAATTAAATTCATAGAGGTGAAAACTTAACGTATATTTGCTGCCTTGTTAAAGTCCAAATAGTTATTGTATGTTGAAGCTTATTGTGTAATTGTTTGATGTTTTTCATTTCAAAACATGGTAACTCTCTATTTGCATTTTGTCTGCATATGTTTAGCTTGTTTGAGTATCATTTCTGACCGTAAGCGTTTTATTGACAAGACGCATTGTTTCACGAAGAACAACACAAGTGTGCCTTCGTAGCCTAGCCCGGTGGGGCGTTACCTTGGTAAGGTAATGGTCGCGGGTCCAAATCCCGCCGAAGGCTCCACAAATCCCCTTTTAATCTCTGAATCAAGCTTCTTTGGCTCCATTGGTTCCAATTTTGTGGTAAACGTCTATCCATTTACCATTTACAAAGCCTTTGTAGTGTCGTATTCTTTGACTACTACCTCGTGTTTGCAGAAGTCATACATTGTCGCATGTGGGACACACTGTTTTGGTCATGTTTAAACACCTGTTTGGTCACTAGACCTGCCGTTGTGTTCTTAAATGTCATGTTGAATGGCTTAATTTGTGTGTTGCTGTGTCGTTTACTGTGCGTTTGTTAGAAAACTGTGGCCCAAGTTTGGTTAGGTATAGCACTAAGAGTCTGTAGAGACATAATTTGATCATTTTTATCGAATAAAAGACCAAAAAAACTTGCTACAACTGGTCAATTATTTATTGGCTATTTGTTAAGCAGTTTGTATGGTAAAATAATGAACATTACGATAAACTACAATGGATGAAATATTTTTGAGAAAAAGAATAGTTAAAATTTTTTTAATTTTTCGGAAAAGCTCTTGACAAAAGTTATTATGTTAAAATACTAATATGTTAGCAAAACTGGGGTTAACAAAATTATGGACTACCGGCAACTTGCCAAAGAACATTTGGAGAATATGCAATTACCGGGCAAATCAAGATGGCAACAAGATTTCATCGGGGTACCCAGCAATGGTTTTATTTTGTTTTATATTGAGCTACGGCAGGAAGTGCTTCCTAAGGATATAAGCAATGCTATGGGCGTTAGTACAGCTAGAGTTGCAATAGCGTTAAACGAGCTTGCTGAAAAAGAGCTTATCACTCGCGAAATAGATGATGACGATAGGCGGCGTATAATAGTTAAATTAACGCCCAAAGGAAGGAAAGTTTCAGCGGAGCAAAAACAAAAATTTATTGATGGTATGGCGGAATTTCTCACAAAATTGGGTGAACATGACGCAAAAGAGTACGTGCGGATAATGGGTAGAATTGTAGAAATGGTGCGAAAAGACAAATCATGATCTGTGGGTAAACGCTGTCAGAAATTACTGCAAAACACTTAAATTGCTAACTATGATAGGAGCTAACTAAATTAACAAAATTACTGGCTATGATAGTAAATAACCAAATTAGCGAAGAGGGGTAAAGGGCAGGATAAAGGATGTTTAAAATTTTCAAGTATCTAAAAACAAAAGATTGGATAATGATGGGAATTAGCCTTGCTTTCATTGTAGCAAGCGTGTGGCTCGATTTGAGGATACCAGAATTTATGGCCGTGATAACAAAACTCGTTCAAACCGAGGGAAGCGCAATGAGCGAAATATGGCTAAACGGCGGCTATATGCTTTTGTGCGCGCTTGGGAGCCTTGCAGCGGCTATTACAGTGGGTTTTCTTGCCGCCAAAATCGGGTCATCCTTTTCACAGCGGCTTAGGAGCGAGCTGTACAATAAAGTAGACTCATTTTCTATGGGCGATATAAACAAGTTTTCAACAGCAAGCCTCATTACCCGTTCGACAAACGACATATCGCAAATACAAATGGTTGTAACAATGGGTTTGCAAATGGTGGTAAAAGCCCCTATTCTTGCCGTTTGGGCGATACTAAAAATAGCAGGAAAAGGCTTTGAGTGGACCCTTGCTACTGGAGTGGCGGTTACAATTGTAGTTTTGGCGTTTAGCGTGATAATAATTTTGGTAATGCCAAAATTTAAGAAAATGCAAACGCTGACCGACAATATAAACAGAGTAACAAGGGAAAACTTGACAGGCTTACCCGTTGTTCGTGCATACAATGCCGAAGCGCACCAAGAAGCAAAGTTCGAAAAAGCCAATAACGAACTGACAAGCACGTCATTATACACCTCACGTGCTATGGCAGTAATGCAGCCCCTTATAGGTTTGGTAATGAACGCCATGACGCTTGTGATATATTGGATAGGTGCTATACTGATTAACAACGCAGGCGCGGCGGGAAGGCTGGATCTATTTTCAAATATGGTAGTTTTTTCGTCCTATTCCCTGCAGATACTCATAGCTTTTATGCTGATCACACTGTTTTTTACAAGGTTACCCCGCGCACAAGTTTCCGCAAAACGTATTAACGAAGTACTCGATACCGAGCCAACGATAAAAGATGGTACAGTAAGCAAAGGATTGGACGGCCAACAAGGTGAAGTGGAATTTAGAAATGTCAGCTTTAAATACCCAGGCGCGGCGGCCTACGTTTTGCAGGACGTTAGTTTTTCGGCAAGTAAAGGCGAAACCATAGCGTTCATAGGCTCAACGGGAAGCGGTAAAAGCACATTGATAAACCTCATACCGCGGTTCTACGACGCAACCGAAGGAACGGTTTTGATAGACGGCGTAGACGTAAAAGATTACAAATTAGAGACGTTGTACAACAAAATTGGCTATATACCGCAAAAAGCGGTGATGTTTAACGGGACGGTTACTTCAAATGTAGCTTTTGGAGAAAATGGGCAAGAGGAAGTGACCGAGGACGACGTTAAAAATGCTGTAAGGATCGCGCAAGGCGCAGACTTTGTGGAAAAAATGGACAACGCATATAACGCTCAAATAACGCGGAGCGGCACAAACGTTTCGGGAGGTCAAAAACAGCGACTTTCGATTGCACGAGCGGTTTGCAAAAAACCTGAGATCTATATTTTCGATGACAGCTTTTCCGCGCTCGATTATAAGACGGACAGGACATTGCGAACCACGCTTAAACGAGAAACCCAAGGCGTTACAAGTATGATAGTTGCGCAACGGATCGGTACTATAATGGACGCGGATAAAATTATTGTTTTAGATGCGGGCAAAGTTGTCGGAGTTGGAAAGCACAAAGAGCTTTTGAAAACGTGTGGCGTGTATAGAGAAATTGCGCTGTCACAATTAAGCGAGGAGGAATTAGTGGCATGAGTGGGAATAAAAATCAAAACAGTGGCGCCTTGTCTTTTGGCGGCAGGGGCTTGGGAAAAGGCGGCGAAAAGTCAAAGGATTTCAGAAAGACTATTGTAAAGTTGATAAGATATTGCAAGGCGTTTTTGCCTGTAATAATACTCGCTTTGATAGCGGCAGTGGTCGGTACGATTTTTCAGGTTATTGGACCCGATTATATAAAGAATTTAACCGATGAAATAACCAAAGGTCTGTTGCCTATGGGCACGATAGATATGAATGTGGTATCAAATATAGGTTTGATACTTATTTGCTTCTACGCGGGCTCCCTAGTTTTGAATCTTATCGAAAATAATATAATGGCTACGGTGACACAAAAAATATCTAAGAAAATGCGGTCGGATATATTGGGCAAGATAAACCGATTGCCATTTGGGTATTTTCATAAGGTAAGTTACGGTGACGTTTTGAGTCGTGTGACAAACGATGTGGATACAATTGGGCAGACATTGAATCAAAGTATAGGGACGCTTATAACAGCGGTTACTATGTTTGTGGGCGCAATAATAATGATGTTTGTCACGAATTGGATTATGGCTTTGACAGCAATCGGCGCAAGTGTATTTGGTTTTATAATAATGACGATAATCATGACAAAATCGCAAAAGTTTTTCAAGGCGCAACAAAGACATCTTGGTGGAATAAACGGGCATATAGAGGAAACCTATACGGGGCACCATGTCGTAAAGGTATGCAACGCAAGCAAGCAATTTAAAAAGACCTTCGAGGAAACAAACGATACGCTGTATGAAAGTGGTTGGAAATCACAGTTTTTTTCGGGGCTAATGATGCCTCTAATGAGTTTTATCGGTAACTTTGGTTACGTTGCGGTTTGCGTTGTGGGTGCAATACTTGCAATGAACGGGACAATTTTATTCGGAGTAATAATCGCGTTTATACTTTACGTCCGCCTATTTACTCAACCGTTGACACAGTTTGCGCAGGCGATGAACAATCTACAAATGACAGCAGCCGCAAGCGAAAGAGTTTTCGAGTTTTTGGAGGAAAAAGAACTTGAAAACGAGAGTCAAAAAATAAGTAGACTTCCAGCCGTTAAAGGTGATATTGAGTTCAAAAACGTGAAATTTGGATATACGCCCGGTAAGATGGTTATAAATGATTTTTCGGCAAGCGTAAAATCGGGGCAAAAAATAGCAATAGTTGGACCCACAGGCGCGGGCAAAACCACGATGGTCAATCTGCTAATGCGATTTTACGAAATAAACGGCGGCGAAATTCTAATTGACGGCATACCGATAAATACGGTGCGACGTGAGGATATACATGACCAATTCGATATGGTTTTACAGGATACATGGCTGTTCGAGGGAACTATAAAAGAAAACATTATTTATGCAAAGACAGGCGTCACCGATGATGATGTTGTTGCCGCTTGTAAGACTGTTGGACTACATCATTTTATACAAACCCTGCCGGAAGGCTATGATACCGTGCTTAATGATAAAGCAAGTTTATCTGAGGGACAAAAACAACTTTTGACGATAGCTCGTGCAATCATAAAAAATTCGCCGCTTTTAATTTTGGATGAAGCGACAAGTTCGGTTGATACGCGCACGGAACGCATAGTTCAAGAGGCTATGGATAACTTGACGAAGGGCAGAACATCGTTTGTTATAGCACATAGATTATCAACTATAAAGAACGCGGATTTGATTTTAGTCATGAAAGACGGTGACATAATCGAAAGCGGTAACCATAAAGAATTGCTTGCAAAGGGTGGTTTCTATGCTGAGCTGTACAATAGCCAATTTGAAATGGCGGTATAAGGAGGATAAAAATGATGACAAAACAAAATCAAAGACTTGTTTTACTATGTGGATTGCTTCAGTTTTTCATCGCAATAACCTTTTGCCTTTTGCTGTTTATTTTGACAACCGAGTACGGACTCCCAAATTGGGTTTATTGGGTAAACCTTGCTTTAGCTTTAGCAAGCACTTGTTTATTGGTGGCCTCTATGTATGGCGCAAGTTCCTATGTTTGCTGTGAGTGTGGCGAAAAATTTAACCCAACGTTTTGGAATTGGGTAACCAGTGTTAAGAACAGTTTCAAAGCTACTCGAAGAGTAACTTGTCCTAAGTGCAAGAAAAGAAAATGGAGCAAGCATGTAGCATTTATAAAAGAAAAAAACGATAAAAATTAATAGTGAATATTATCAAAATAATTCGCTTCGTGGGAGAACACGGAGGGACAATTATAAACAAACGAAAACAATATGCAGAATTAGAAAAAACATTGGAGCAAAAATACAAAGCTAATCGGGAAAATGAGGCTGTTTTAAGTAAAGAGGATTTCAAAGATGGAAAGTTGACTGTGTTTGGGTATGACCGTTTGAAACAGCAATGCGACTATATCCCGTACAGCGAGGATATTGAAATAAAAATACCCAAAGAATACGAAACAGGTTTCAAGGCTACGCTTGAAAGTATGGGTGCAAACGAGTTGTCTCGCATAAAAAAAGACAGGCGTGAAACTAAAATCACGGCTTTAGCGCTTTTGTTTGCTGGAATTTTGTTTGTTGTACTTGGAGACATTCTTGAGTTTTTTCGGAGTGGTGCTTTTCAAAATATCATCGTTATAGCTAGTTGGGTTTTTGTTTGGGCGGCGGTGGAAAAATTGTTTTTTGACCGTAGAGTTTTGAAAGAAAAAAGGCAAAGTTTGCTCCAAATTTTATCGGCAAAAATTACCGTACAATAATAAAGTAAAAGTCAATATGTTCACGGTGCAAACCATAAAGTACACCCCAACAACACCGTTTGAGACATGCCGGCTTTTTTGAGTAGAGCAGATAAAAGATATCAGAATAACAAGAACTCGCTCCCGTGAGCTACCCTTGCAGACGTGTTTTTATTATGCGATCAAAACAATAGGTTCGGTTAAATGTAGTTGTTGGTGCTGTGTTTAGGTTGAACTATGTATGTTGCTGTTTGTATGTGTAGTTGTGGTTTGTATAGCTGAGTTGTCTGAAATTGATGGTTAGCACGTGATGTTAGCGTCTGTTTTGGCAAAGCAAGTACTTATGTTCCATAGCCTTAATAGACAGAATGCGTATATGTGCGATTAACTCCTAGGTCTATGCATGTTTTAATGTCATATTTGTTGACGTATGCACGTTAACAGGTGTGTT
>JGI24705J35276_12238600_pt1 | contig 28434 bp, 25 predicted proteins | sample TergutNt197P4_FD_35276 | JGI IMG/M metagenome (IMG submission 35276) | reverse complement strand
GCAGAAAAAATGTTTGTTCTTCCGGCCCCATGTCGCCATGTGGCTGTTTTCGTTTGCCAATGCTCAACGGTGTGATAGCCGGGTCCCGGGCAATAAGGAATCACGAACCCCGCCAGGTCCGGAAGGAAGCAACGGCAGTGGCCCTCCTTATGTGTCCGGGGGTGCCCGGCTATCCTTTTTCACAGTGAGCTTGCCGGGTTGCTTGCAGGGCCGGCGCATCCAACTAAGCATCCTCCTATCCTTGACCGCCGGTATCCACCGTGTCATATCTTGTCCTCGCCAGAAAGTCGCGTCCCCAGTCCTTTGCTGAAGTCGTGGGGCAGAAACCGGTGGTCCGCACCCTGCAAAACGCCCTTGCCCAAAACCGCGTCCCCCATGGCTTGATTTTCAGCGGGGTCCGTGGCACCGGCAAGACCACCCTGGCGCGCATCATGGCCAAGGCCCTGAACTGTGAACAGGGGCCGGCGGCCGAACCGTGCAATTCCTGCCGGTCCTGCCGGGAGATCACCGACGGGACCAGCATCGATCTGCAGGAAGTGGACGGGGCCTCCAACCGCGGTATTCAGGAAATCCGCGAGTTGAAGGAAAAAATCCGCTTCATGCCTACCAGCTCGCGTTTCAAGATCATCATCATCGACGAGGTGCACATGCTGACCACCGAGGCCTTCAACGCCCTGTTGAAGACCTTGGAGGAACCGCCCGACCATGTCTACTTCATGTTCGCCACCACCGAGCTGCACAAGGTGCCGGTGACCATCCTCTCCCGGTGCCAGCGGTACGAACTCAAGCGGATCGGCCACCGGGAACTGGCCTCCCATTTCCTGCGCCTGGCAGAAATAGAGGGGGTACGGATGGAACCCATGGCAGTGGAGATGATCGTGCGCGAAGCAGGCGGCAGTGTCCGGGACGGACTCAGCCTGTTGGACCAGATCTTCTCCTATTGCGGCGAGGAAGTCCGGGCCTCGGAGGTGGCCGAGGTGCTCGGCCTGGTGAGCCACCAGTTGGTGGCCGAGGTGGGTGATGCCCTTTTGCGCGGCGATTTGGGCGCCGCCTACTCCCTGCTCGATGCGATGTATGCCCACGGCTCAGACAGCAGGCGGTTTGGCAATGATCTTCTGGCCTGGTTCCGCGCCCTGGTGGTCTGCAAAATCAGCCAGGAACCAGCTCTGATGCTTACGGTGAGCGAGGATGAACTGCGGGAGCTGACGCGCATCGCTGCGGCGCATTCATTGGAAACGTTGAGCGCCCTGTTCAACCTGCTCCTTGAGCACCTTGAAAAAGCGGCCTTTTCCCAACAGCCACGCCTGGCTTTGGAGATGGTCTGCATCCGCGCCGTTCAGTTCCGGGACGTGGTGCCGGTTGCTGAGCTGATTGCCCGCCTCGACCAAGTACTGGAGCAAACACCCATTGGCACTCTGCCGACCCCGGCCAAAGCCCCGGCGCCTCAACCAAAGCAAGGGAATAACCCTAAGCCGCTGCCGGCATCTGCCTTGCCGCCGCTTGTCGCGCCCGGGCCCGAACTCTCACCCCCGCCTGTCAGCGACCCGACAGAACCATCGCTCCCGCCAGACAAGGTCGCCTCTGCCGCATCGACCCCAGCCAGCGATCGTCAGGCCCGACCTCCCGTGGCCGAGCGCTCAAGGCCGCCAGAACCGTCCATCCCGGCGGAGCCATCCCCCGCCCCGGTAGCCCCAGCTCCACCGGGGCCGCCTGAACCGAAGAAAAAACGCATCCGCCAGCATTGGGACGGTTTCCTCAAATATGTGCAAAAAAGACAACCTTGGGTCGCCGCCTCCCTGCAGATGGCCGATACCGTGGATCGCCAGGGAGAGGACCTGATCATCCGCTTTGCCGACAGCAGCGATTGCGCCCTGTTGAAACAGCGCAACACCATCACCGACCTGACCGAATTCGTGCTCGACTTCTTTCAGGAAAACATGCGAATTCGCGTTGAGGTCCCTGGGGTAGACGCCAGCGCCGTCGACCCGGCCAACGGCCTGGCGCCGCTTCAAGAACGCCGGGGCCTGGCCAGCGACCCCCTGGTGCTGACCGCGCTCGATGTCTTTACCGGCCAGGTGGCTGAAATCCGCGTCGGCCAGCGCTACCGGGCTATTGCCGCAACCATGCCCAGTTCCTCAACCAGCGACGAACTCCTCTCGGTCCCGGAAGAAGAATAACGATCCCAGTCCTGCCCACTGGAGGCGCTTTCGTCAATCACCCAAAGGTTTGCTATGAATATCAGCGAATTAATGAAACAAGCCCAGCAATTCCAAGAAAAACTGGCCGTGATCCAAAATGATCTCAGCCACCAACAGGTTTCCGGTTCCGCCGGAGCTGGCATGGTCGTGGCCACGGTCAACGGCCGGGGCGAACTGCTGGGGATAGCCATTGAGTCGGCCCTGGTACAACCGGACAACGTCCAGATGCTCCAGGATCTGGTGGTTTCGGCGGTCAACGACGGCTTGCACAAGGCCAAGGAGTTGGGCAAGGCGGAAATGTCGCGCTTGACCGGCGGTCTCAATATTCCCGGGCTGTTCTGAGATGCGGGTGATTCCGCCGGCCCTGGAGCGACTGATTGGCGATTTGTCCAAGCTTCCCGGTATCGGCCACAAGTCCGCCACCCGTCTGGCCCTGTACATCCTGCGCCGTCCGGCTGCGGATGCCCAAAAACTGGCCGACGACTTGCTGACCCTGCACGGATCCATCCGTCTCTGCCACCGATGCTTCACTTTTTCCGAGACCGATCCCTGCGTCATTTGCGGCGATCCCAACCGTAACCCCCGGCTGATCTGCGTGGTCGAGGAGCCTGGCGACCAGATCGCCATTGAAAAAACCGGCGCGCACCGCGGCGTCTACCACATCCTGCACGGGGTGATCGCCCCCATGGACGGCATCGGCCCGGCCGAATTAAAAATCCGCGAACTGCGGCAACGGGTTACCTCAGGCCAAGTCGATGAGGTGCTGCTTGCCACCAGTTCGACCGTGCCGGGAGAAGCCACTGCCTCGTACCTCGCTGAACTGCTCAAGGAGAGCCGGGTCAGGATCAGCCGCCTGGCTTGCGGCATCCCCCTGGGCATGGATATCAAGTACGCCGATGAGCATACCCTGGCCAAGGCCATCGAATCCCGCCAGCTGATCAAACATTTTCCTTGACCGTCTTTTTACCGGTGCAACCCATTGTCGATCGGAGTGTTTTCACCTGATTCTCCGACGGGGTCAGTCCATTATTTTGTTTGAAACGTTGACCTTTTTCCAATTGTCGCGTAAAAATTTTGGGATGGGCACCGCTCATCAGGGCCAAATTCCGCCAGACGCGACCGGTCCACTTTGTTGTCCATTCCATTTCCATTGCGTCCCGTCGCTTGAGCCCGGCGTGATGTACGGCCGCAGGGGCATCACGCCGCAACCGACGCCCCTTTTAAGCATGCGCCCCTGCCGACGATGCTTAAACACCAGCAAGGAGATCGCGATGATTCATCTGGTCGAAACCGATATCACCACCATGAAAGTCGATGCCATTGTCAACGCGGCCAATGAAACGCTCTTGGGAGGAGGCGGGGTCGACGGCGCCATCCACCAGGCCGCCGGGCCGGAATTACTGGAAGAATGCCGGGGTATCGGCGGCTGTCAGACCGGGCAGGCCGTTCTCACCAAGGGATACCAGCTACCGGCCAAGTTTGTGATCCATACGGTGGGTCCCATCTGGCGGGGCGGCAACCAGAACGAGCCGGCCCTTCTGGCCAGTTGCTATCGCCGCTGCCTGGAACTGGCGGTCTCCCACGATATCCAATCCATCGCCTTTCCGGCGATCAGCTGCGGCGCCTACGGCTTTCCCCTAGACGAGGCCGCGGACATCGCCGTGGACACCATCCAGTCCTTTTTAAACCGCAATGGCAAACCCAAGGATGTCTACATCGTCTGTTTCCAGCCACGCGCCAAATTCGCCTTTGCCCAGTCCATCCGCGGCCTGGAGGAGTAGGCTTGCCCCGGCTGACCGGCATCGGATTTGGCCGCGTTACGGCAAAACAACAAGCCCCTGATGCAACAGATGCATCGCGGTTGCAAATCAATCGACTGACCGGTCGACCGGCAGAGGTTTTCGCTGGGCCGGATCGCTTTCTTTTCCACCCAGGCAAGGAGTTGCCATGCGCATAGGAATCGATATCGGCGGCACCCATACTGACGGGGTGCTCATCGACGGCAACCACCTGGTGGCCGCGGCCAAGGCTCCCACCCATCCCCATAACCTGTTGGCCTCGATCAACCAGGTTTTGCAGGCGATCCTTACCGGCCAGGACCCGGTCCGGGTGCAAACCCTCAACCTGAGCACCACCCTGACCACCAACGCCATCGTCACCGGCACGACCGAACCGGTGGGCATGCTGGTGTCGGCCGGTCCCGGCATTGCCCCGAGCCATTACCGAATCGGCGACCATTATCACCTGGTGTACGGCAGTCTCGATCACCTGGGCACGGAAACCTCGGCCCTGGATGAACAGGATCTGGAGGAAGCCCTTGCCGACTGCCGCGCCCAGGGGGTGAAATGCTTCGGCGTGGCTTCCAAGTTCTCACCGCGCAATCCGGCCCATGAAAATCAGATGGTCGAAGCCCTGGGCAACCAGGCGGATTTCGTCTCCTGCGGCCACCTGCTCTCCGGCCAGCTCAACTTTGGCCGTCGAATCCACACCCTCTACTACAATTCCGCGGTCTGGCGCACCTTCCGCACCTTTGCCGCCGCCTTGAACGCCAGTCTCAAGGGATTTCAACTCGAAGCCGAGGTCAACATCCTCAAGGCCGACGGCGGCACCATGCCGCTGGCTCGTGCCCAGCAAATGCCGGTGCAATCGATTTTTTCCGGTCCTGCGGCCTCGGTCATGGGCATCCTCGCCACCACTCGGATGAACCAGGATCTGCTGGCACTCGACATCGGCGGCACCACCTCGGATATTGCTGTTTTTGCCGGCGGGCAGCCCTTGCTGGAGCGGGAAGGCATTGCCATTGAAAAGCGTCCGACCCTGGTGCGGGCCATTCGGGTCGAGTCAATCGGCATCGGCGGCGATTCCTCCATCCAGGTCGTCGAGGGCCGGGTCACCACCGGCCCGCAGCGGCTCGGGCCCTGTATGGCGGCCGGGGGTCCGGCTCCGAGCCTGATGGATGCGCTGAATGTCGCGGGCATGGCCACATTCGGCGAGGTCGACCGCTCCCTTCAAGGCCTGGCCGCCCTGGCCGCTGAGCATCAGTTGACCCCGGAGCAACTGGCCAAGGCCGCGATCGAAGCGGCGCTTGACACCCTGGCCGCGAAGATCACCGGGCTGGTGCGGGAGGTCAACACCAAACCGGTCTACACCATCCACGAAATCCTGACCGACCGCGAGATCATCCCTGACCGGCTGATCGTCATCGGCGGGCCAGCAGCGGTCTTCAAGGATCTGCTTGCCGCCCAACTGGGCCTGGAGGTGGTGGTGCCACCGCTCTACGAGGTGGCCAACGCCATTGGCGCGGCCCTGACCCGGACCACCAGCCACCTCACCCTGACCGCCGATACCGCCCGCAGCCGCCTGTCGGTGCCGATGCTCGGCATTTTCCGGCCGATCGCCAGGGGATTCAGCCTCCAGGAGGCCATTGCTGAGGCCAAAAAACTGCTTGCCGCCGATCTGGACCAGGCTGGCGTGGCCTTGCCGGACGACGAGATCCAAATCACCCAGGCCGACGCCTTCAACATGGTGGATGGCGGCTACACCAGCGGCAAAAACATCCGGGTCGAGGCCCAGGTGCGGCCGGCACTGGTCAGCCGGCTGGAAAACAGTGATGTGGCTCTCCGAATCGCCGGCGCGCTCTGAACCCGCTCGTGGTTTCACCATCATCAAGTACACAGGTCACTCCATGCTGAAAGCCACCACCTCCCTTGGCGTCATCTTTTTCCCGGCCTTTGACTGGGCCATCTCGCCCACCCACCCTGAACGGGAGGAGCGGCTGCTCTACACCCAGGACCAATTCAGGGAAGAAGGACTGTTTGATATCGAGGGCATCAGCGAGCACCGGCCTTTGCTCGCCACCGACCAGGACATCATGCGCGCCCATTTCTGCTTTCCGTCGGTGGAGGCGGTCTGCACCGAATCGCACCGAATCTCAGCCGGCGGCGCCATTCAGGCCGCCCGGCTGGTCCTGGAACAGGAGACCAGGCGCGCCTTTGCCCTGGTCCGCCCGCCCGGCCACCATGCCATGAAGGTGGTGCACGGCAACCGCGGTTTCTGCAACATCAACATCGAGGCGGTGATGGTCGAGTGGATCCGCGAGCACTATGGCCGCAAGCGGATCGCCATCATCGATACCGACTGTCATCACGGCGACGGCACCCAGGATGTTTATTGGCACGATCCGGACGTGCTGTTCATCTCCCTCCACCAGGACGGCCGCACCCTCTATCCCGGCTCCGGCTTCCCCAACGAAAACGGCGGCCCCCGCGCCCTGGGCAAGACCGTCAACCTGCCCCTGCCGCCGCGCACCTCGGACGACGGCTATCTGTATGCCATCGAACAGGTAGTGCTGCCGATCCTGGCCGACTTCAAGCCGGACCTGGTCATCAATTCCGCCGGCCAGGACAACCATTATTCCGACCCGATCACCAACATGCAGTTTTCGGCTCAAGGGTACGCTAAGCTCAACGAACTGCTCAAACCGGATATCGCGGTGTTGGAAGGCGGCTATTCGATCAAGGGCGCCCTGCCCTACGTCAACCTGGGCATCTGTCTGGCCATGGCCGGCTGCGACTACTCGGCAGTCCGCGAGCCGGATTACAACCATGCCTCGTTGCGCGAATCAGCCGAGATCATGGAAACCATCAAGCAGACCTGTGCCTATGTGCTTGACGGCTATTTCCATCCCCCCAAGGGCGATTTCGAAAAAAAAGGCGAATATTTCATCCGCGAACGCAAAATCTATTACGATACCGACGGCATTCTGGAAAAGCAGCGGGAAGAATTGAAAGACTGCGACCAGTGCCGCGGTCTGCGGCTGATCAAAACCGGCTCCAGCCATCTGCTGCCCTGCCTCGGGGTCGAGCTGCCCATCGACTGCTGTCCGGCTTGCGAGCGCGAAGGGTACGAGGCCTTTGCCAGTTCTGGTACAGAGTTCCACATCACCCAGTTACTCGACCAGAAAAACAAGCAATTCCGCTATCTATCCAAAAAGTGAGGCCAGGCTGAACATGGCTGTTGGTCATTTATCCACCTTTATTGCTCCCGTGCCATAAACCCGATTGGACGCCGAACAGCCACCCATGCCGAAGCCCCAGGACGAAGTTCTCCGCCAGATTCTCACCTCGGCCCAGTTGCCGACCCTGCCGACCATGGCGGTCCGGCTATTGGAGCTGACCTGCCAGGAAGACACCTCTCTGGCCGACATTGCTGGCTGTATCGCCCAAGATATGGCGTTTTCCGCCAAAATCCTCAAGGCCGCCAATTCCACCTTCTACAGCTTCCAGCAACAGGTCACCACGGTCAATCAGGCCGTGTCGCTGCTCGGCATCAATGCGGTGCGGAGCCTGGTGTTGAACTTCACCTTCCTCTCCCTGGGCAAACAGCCGGAAAACAGCCTGTTCAAGCTCGAGATGTTCTGGGAACGCTCCCTGACGGGCGCCACTGCGGCCAAGATGCTGGCCACCCATGTCCCCGGGGTCGATCCCGATACCCTGTTCACCATCGGCTTGCTGCAGAATATCGGCCAGATAATTTTCGCCATCACCGCCCCGACCCGCTACAACACCGTCCTCGAACGGCTGGCGGCCGGCGGCCAGGATATCGACGAAACAGAGTTGGAAAAGGAAGCGCTCTCCTTCTCCCATACCACTCTGGGAGCCGAGGTGGTTAAAACCTGGGGCCTGCCGGCCAACATCACGGCGGCAATCCGCCATCACCACGACCCAGCCGCCTATGCCGGCGGCGACCTGTACGAACAGAAGCTTGTCAACATCGTTTTCTTGTCCGACCTGGTCACCCGGATCTTCTACTCCCGCGACCCGCAACTTCACTACCAGCGACTTCACGGCGAAGCCGACCGGCTGTTCGGGCTGAATGATCAGGTGCTCAAAAATTTTCTAGCCATCATCGATAGAGAGATCACCCACTCCGCCCATTATCTCGAGGTGCCCATCAACGCGGTACGGCCGGTGGCGGAGATCATCCAGGAGGCCAACATCCGGCTCAGCATGCTCCAGTGCAGCTATGAGGAGATGCATAGGGAATTGATCCTGGCCAAGCTGGAACTGGAAGCTATCCGGAGTCGGTTGACCGAAAAAAACCTGATGCTGGAACGACTGGTCAATATCGACGGGCTGACCGAAATCTACAACCACAGGTATTTCCGAACCTTTCTCAACTCGGAAATCAATCGGAGCGTCAGCAATCGCGGTTCTTTGTCGATCATTTTAGCTGACATCGATCATTTTAAGCAATTCAACGACCGCTACGGGCATCAATCCGGCGATTTCATTCTCAAAGAATTATGTGTGGTGGCCAAGCAAGCCATCCGGCAATACGATCTGATGGCCCGTTACGGCGGCGAGGAATTTGTTTTTGTCCTGCCAGAGACCTCGCCCGAAACAGCCATGATTGTGGCGGACCGTCTCTGCCGGACCATCGCTGAGAATGATTTTACTGACGGATATCGGCATTTCCGGGTCACGATCAGCCTCGGGGTGGCCAGTGCCGCGCCGAAGAGCACCGAATTCAACCAAAACGAGTTTATTGCCATGGCTGACCAGGCGCTGTACAAGGCTAAACATTTGGGCAGGAACCAGGCGGTCCTGTACCAGCCCCCACCCCCGCAGACGACCTGAGGCAAAATGAATGCGTCAGTACGGATGCGGTCGGATTGTTGCGGCCAAGGTGTCCCGCCCCAACCACGCCCTTGCTGAACATTTTATTCTTCCGGCTGCCCCCGGTCTCTCCTCCAGACCAGCGCTACCGGGGCTTGCCAACAACCATCACCCCCTATTCTCTCAGCGATGCGCATTAAAACGATTCTCCTGGCCCTGTTCCTGGCTGGCATTGTATTCCTGATTCAGGATTGGTTTCCGATCCGTGGATATGTGCTTGGTTCATTGATAGCAGCAGTGACCTATCTCTTGCTTGAGATGGCTGCCCTGCGCCGCCGGGTCGGCGAACTGGAGTCTTCGCTCGTTCAGCCAGCCGACCGGGTGGACGACTTGCCGCCAACGATTTCTCTGCCACCCCGCCAGACGGAAGGCGTACCACCATCGATTGTTCAGCCCCACCGCCGGGCGGAAGACGTATCGCCCCCCCCGAAACCGGTATATGAGGTATATGAACTGGAGTTGGAGGAGTGGGAGGATCTGGTTGTGGTGCCGGAGGCATCCAAATCGGCATCAACCGCCGCGTCTCAGCCGGCCAACGAGGAGGCTGCCGGGTCAAAGACAAAGAACACCTTCACGGCCAAACCTCAGCCCCCCCCGGCCGACCAGTTTATTGATCTGTTTTCCATGTTGTTCCGCTGGCTCACCGGCGGTAACCCGATCCTCAAGGCCGGCATCGTGGTGCTGTTTTTCGGGGTTGCCTTTCTCTTAAGCTATGCGGCCCAACGCAACCTGTTCCCCATCGAACTGCGGCTGGCAGGCGTGGTTGTCGGCGGCCTGGCCCTGTTGCTGCTCGGCTGGAGGCTGCGGCACAAGCACACCTTGTATGGCGTGGGCCTGGAGGGCGCGGGCATCGGCATCCTCTACCTGGTGGTCTTTGCCGCGGTCAAACTCTACAGACTCGACCATCTCCTTCCCCTGCCGCTGGCCCTGGCGGTGATGATCGGCCTGGTCGGGCTGTCCTGCGCCCTGGCGATCCTGCAAAATGCCAGAGGATTGGCCGTTGCCGGCTCAGTGGGCGGTTTTCTCGCGCCGATCTTGATGTCGACCGGAAGCGGCAGCCATGTGCTGCTCTTTTCCTACTATACCCTCCTCAACTGCGGCATCCTGGCCATCGCCTGGTTCAAGTCATGGCGGGAACTGAACCTCACCGGTTTCATCTTCACCTTTGGCATCGCCGCCGCGTGGGGCGTCAAATTGTATAGTCCCGCCCAGTTCGCCACCACCGAACCCTTTCTCATCCTGTTTTTCGTCATGTACTGCCTGATCTCGGTGCTGTTTGCCCATCGCCAGCCCCTGCACCTGCGCGGCTATATCGACGGCCCCCTGGTGTTCGGCCTGCCGGTGGTGGCCAGCGGCTTCCAGGCCCATCTGGTCTCTGATCTCAAATATGGCCTCGCCTTCAGCGCCTTGGCGCTGGGCGGCTGGTATATCGGCCTGGCGCGGCTGCTGTGGAGGCGAATGGTGCCAGGAATGCGCCTGCTGACCGAGGCCTTCCTCGCCATGGGCATCGTCTTTGCCAGTCTCGCCATTCCTCTCGGGCTTGATGCCCAGTGGAGCAGCGCGGCCTGGGCACTTGAGGGTGGAGCCATGATGTGGGTCGGGGTCCGGCAGAACCGCATCACGGCCCGGATCTTCGGCCTGTTGCTCCAGCTCGGGGCAGCGATCACCTTTATCACCTCATGGCATGGTGACGCCTTCACCTCCCTGGTGTTGGTTGACCGGTTTTTCCTCGGCTGCGCCCTGATCGCGATCGCCGCCCTCTTCTCGGCCGACTGGCTGGACCGGGAACCGCAGCGGGCCACCTGGGAATCCCTCGCCTCTCCTGGTCTTCTGTTCTGGGGGTTGATCTGGTGGTACGGAGGCGGGATCATGGACCTGAACCACCATGTCCATGGGGACCTTTTTTTTATTTACCTGCTCCTGTTCGCCGCGGTCTCCACCGTGGGATTTGCCGTGATCGGCCATTGGACCAAGTGGTGGCGGCTCTCGATCGCCGCCTTCCTGCTCCTGCTGCCTTTGATGATCATCGTTCTCGCCCAGTATATGACCATGGGCGGCGGGTGTTATGGCGAACCGCTGTTGATCGGCTGGGGATGGCTGGCCTGGCCGCTGGCCATCGTGCTCCAATATGGCCTGCTCTATCACCTGGAGGACCAACTGGACGCAAGAATTCTTCCTCGCTGGCACAATCTCACCCTGTGGGTGCTGCTGGCAATAGTGACCATCGAAATCGCCCAGCGGGTCGGTCAACTGCCCGACCTGGCCGAAGCATGGGAGATGGCAAGCTGGGGCTTGGTGCCGGTGGTGCTGCTCATCCTGCTGCAGTGGCGGGGAAACCGCCTGGCCTGGCCAGTGACACGCTTTGCCCCAAGCTATCACGGCCCTGGCATTGACGTGCCCCTGGCGCTTTTACTGCTGTGGACCTTGATCACCTTTTTTTACAACGGCAATCCAGCGCCTCTGCCCTACCTGCCCCTGGCCAATCCGCTGGAACTGGTCGAAGCGGCTGTCCTGCTCCTGGCGGGTTATAGGATCATTTGTGCCCCGTCGAATCGTTACCAGCCTCGGCCACCGTTTTACTGGCTGGTGACCATCCTGGCCTTCTGGTACCTGAACACGGTTGTCGCCCGCAGCGTCCACTTCTTTGCCGAAGTGCCCTACCGGTTGAGCAATTTATTTGCCTCGCCAATTCTGCAGGCCGGCATCGCCGTCCTGTGGTCAGTGCTGGCCTTGACCCTGACCGTTTGGGGTGCACGGAAGAGCCTTCGGCAGGTCTGGCTGGCCGGGGCCGGGCTGCTTGGCCTGACCGTGGTCAAACTTTTTTTTATTGATCTGGCCGGAACCGGCGCCATCGGCCGGATCGTTTCCTTTTTGGTGGTGGGCCTGCTGATGTTGGTCATCGGTTTTTTTGCCCCCTTGCCCCCAAAAAATGAAGAAACAAAGCCCATGACCGAGGAGGCAAGCCTATGACCCGAATCGCATTCGCCTGCCTGTGTTTTTGTGCTTTTGCGTACCCATTGCCAGCCGCATCGCTCGTCCCCAACGACTTTGCCGCCGGTTTGTCCCTGCCTGAGGCCGATGGCACCGGCATCCATGTGTTCGAAGTGCCTGCCGTGGTCTATGAGAAGGCGCAGCGTTCGGACCTGACCGATGTGCGGGTGTTCAACGCCGCCGGCGAAGCAGTGCCCCATCTGGTCCGCGAGGTTGCCGAAAGGAGCGAGGAAATTCGCCAGCCTATCCCATTTTTCCCGCTGCCCGGCAAAGAATCACGGCAACCGGACGATCTTTCGCTCCGGGTGGCCCTGCAAGCGGACGGCAAGGTGCTCACCGTGGATGCCGGCGCCCCCAACCAATCATCCCCCACCAGTTGCTACCTGCTCGACACCTCCCGGTGGAAGGTGGCCGGCCCTTCGGCCCTTGAATTTTCTTGGCGCAGTCCGGCCACCGGCCTTCTGACCCTTTCCCTGATGCACAGCAGCGACCTGGTACACTGGCAGCCCCTGGTCGACCGGGCGGTATTGGCTGAACTCAGCTATCAGGGCAGCCAGGTTGTTGCCCGGCGCATCCCGCTTCCCCATAGGGCATTGCCTTATATTCGTCTGGATTGTGTCGATTGTCAGGCGCCATTGCTCCTTTCGGAGGTGGTCGCTCTGGCGGGCCAGCCCGTTACCGGTGATCCATGGCAGTGGACGCGTTTGTCCGCCGCCCAGGTCACGGAAGAAAAGGGGCAGCGCTTGATCACCTATCACCTGGGAGCCAAGGTGGGGGTAAGCGCGGTGCAACTGCGCTTACCCAAGGCCAACTCCTTGCTCCGGGCCGCGATCGAGACCCGGGGATCGAGCAACGAGGCTTGGCGCCAGGTCGTCCGTTCCGACTTCTACCGCCTTGATCTGGAAGGGACGCCCCTGATCAACCCGGTGGCCGCCTGCCCCCCGGTTTCAGCCGCCCACTGGCGGATCCGGGTCATTGCCGACCATGCCGGTCTGGAGAACAACAATTCATTGCCGGAACTTGAACTCGGCTGGCGGCGGCAGGAGATCCTTTTCCTCGGCCGCGGCCAGGCCCCGTACCTCCTGGCCTTCGGCAGCGTCAAGGCCGCGACCGAAGCCATTTCTAGCAGCCCGGACAACCTGATGCTGGCCACCCTGCGGGACACCGGCACCGAATCCCATATCCGCCGGATCAAACCGGGCCCGGAGGTCTCTCTCGGCGGCGACCAGGCCCTGCAGGCACCGAAGCTGTCGATGTTTGCCTCTGTCTCCTGGCAAAAAATCGTGCTATGGCTGGTGCTCATCGCCGCGGTGGCCATGCTGGCCGTCATGGCCAGGAAACTATTGCGGGAACTGCCCACCAAAACCGATTAACCGCAAGCCGGCGCGTATTCAAGAATCGTCGACCGGCCAGGACAATGGTTGGCACGAGGAGGCGGCAAAGGCGGCTTGATATTTTCTGGAAAGAACAGACACGGTGGCCCCGGTGGGCCACCAGGAGTGGGCAAGGTGCGAACTGGTCGAACAACTGGGAGATCTGGCGTATCTGGTCACCGGCAACCGATCTTTCAGGTCAAAGGCTTGGTTGACGTCGCCTTGCCGTAATGGGCCAGGACGCCATCCTCGCCGGCAATCAGCAGATTGTCCAGTTCGTTGCGGTCATCGGCCACCGGCGGGAAATGGATGTGAAGCATGACCCCGATTTTTTCGATGACCGAACACAGGGACTCACCGGCACACCCTTCTTTGATCCCGGCCACCAGGGTATCGATCAGGCCCTGCCAGGCATGCGGACCGATCCGCTCGTTGATCCCCCGATCCCCCAAGATAAAGACCCGGCGCTCCAAAACAGAGATATAGATCAGCACGCCGGTCGCTTCCCTGGTGACGTGCAACCCTTCTCCGTAAAAGCGGTTTACAGCCGCCCGCTCCACCTCCTCCTGGGCCCGGTGTTTGCGGATAAACAACCGCAACAGCCAGGGGATGCGCATCAACAGCAAGGCCAGGGGAAAAAAGCACGCCAAAAAGGCGAGAAAGAGCCAGAGCAACTGATCCTGCCACCAGAACAGGGAACCGGTGACCAGGGCGGCGACCAAGGCGCTCGGCATGGAGAGCCAGGCAGCGCCGGCCAGGGCCGCTTCGGGGTAGGAATGGCTGGCCGAAACCACCATGGGCACGATCTCGCCGGTGGTACATCGCTCCATCTCCGCGACCATCCCGACCACACGCTGCCGCTCATCTTCATTTAAAAACCGCCCGGCCAACCTCCGCATACTCACCATGATCCCGAAGCGCCTCCCCCGCCAAAACCACCGCCACCGCCGCCGAAACCGCCGCCGCCACTGCTAAAATCGCCTCCTCCGCCAAAACCGCCGCCACCGATGTAAAAGCCGCGGCTTCCACCTCCCGGGGGCTGTAGACTGGCCAACAGCCCGCCCAGCATCCCGAGCGGCACCAGTGCCAGCAGCATCAGCCAGCCAAAGAGCCCGGTAAACAGGGTTATTGCCAGCCCGGGCGCAAAAAAACCGCCCAGCACGGCGGCCACCGGCTTGATCCGGCGAAAGAGTTTACCGATGAAGAGCAGACCGAAGATCAGCACCATAAAATAGGGCCCATGGTCCCGATCGCGGTACGTCCGTTTCAGGTTTTTTTTATTCGCCACATATTCGCCCTTGACCGCAGCCTTCATGGCCGACACCCCGTCAATCACCCCCTGGTCAAAGGCACCTTGCTTGAAGGCAGGCACGATTTGCTCCCGGATGATCCGCCCGGCCACCAGATCGGTCAGCCTGCCCTCCAGGCCATAGCCAGTCTCGATCCGGACCTGGCGATCACCCGCCGCCACCAGCAACAGGGCGCCGTTATCCAAACCCTTTTGGCCGATCTTCCAGGTCTCGGCCACCTGAAGCGAGTAGCGCTCCAGCACTTCCCCTTCCAGGCTGGGGATGGTCAGCACCACGATCTGGGTCGAATCGCTGCGCTCCAACTCCGCCAACGACTGGTCAAGCAGCCGAATCGTTGCCGAAGAAAGCAGGTGGGCGGTGTCGTTGACCCGACCGGCCAAGGGTGGCACCTCCAGTGCCTGGGCCGGTGCTGAGGGGCTGCCCAACAGCACCAACAAGAGGGCCAACAATCGGGCATACCTGCGGGTGGCAATCATATTCGGCTCTTCGTCGTTACAAGTGGATTTCTTATGTGGGCAACTGGTAGCCATCCATAGGGTTGGTCACAATCTTGCGCCTCGACATGCCCCACCGCAGAATCGCGCGGATGATGCTCAATTCGCGGTGGATGGTCGTTTTCTTCTTGCCGGCGTCTATCCTGGTTTTGATGTAGGTGTCGAGCACAGCAGGACCAACTTTTGATGCCGGCAGGTGACCGATCTCCGGCAGGATCACCCCTTCGAGTTTGTAGGCGGTATCCTCCCGTGAGGTCCTGGCCATCTGAGCGCCGTGGCCAAGCATGTACTCTTCGGACAGCAGGGCAAAGCTGGGCTCGACGCTTTCCCCGGGCCGCTGTTTACCCAACCCGAGGGCGTGATTGCGCTCATGCGCCGCCAGTTCGGCCCCTATCCCTCTGCCGAAGTATTCACGGGTGCGGCCTGGATCGTCCCGGTTGAACCCCTTGTGATAAAAAACGAACCACCGTCCGTCTTTCGTCTGATGGACGCTCATGGGCTGTTATTCCGCCACTCTGACAGGAAGAGGTTTGGTGTTGGCTGGCTGTTGGGGTATCGACTGCTCTGTGTTCAGTTGTTGCTGTATCGCTTGCCCCTGATCAACTCTCTTGTTTTCTTGACCGAAATATGACCTGATAGCTAGAAGTCTTTTTTCTGTTGGTTCTCCTGCTCCAAAATTATGCGCTTTTTCAAAAGCAGACCCATAATTTCCAATTATTTCTTGATTTGCCCTTACTGTAAAACCATCATTACTCCTTGTAATCACAACGGTCTCTCTGTTAAAAACTCTTGTGTCGTATTGACTTCCAAAGAATATTGAATTCATCATATTATCGCTTTGATGTATAAAAGAAATTATATGGTCACTCTCTTTTTCAATTCGCCATCCACCTGATATGTAAATATTTATAATTTCGCTCTTCAAATTCTCTAATTGTACATTTGCTGGCACTGAAATAGATGACAAATATGTCCTGTCTTGTTTTCCAGCGCATCCACTGATAACAAGTGCCATTGTGAATGCAATACAACAGGCCATTGCGTGTATTTTTTTTGTCATTTTCATAATTTCATCGCCCTCTTATGTTTACGATTTATCATTACTGACGTACGGCCTGGATCGTCCCGGTTGAACCCCTTGTGGTCAAATATTCTATCTTATTTTCCTCAGTTACCGGGTCCGGAAATCGACCTTGGGCACCTCTCGCGCCCCCTCAGAGGCCTTGAAGTACTCCTTGCGCTCCAGGTGGAGCAGCAGGCTGTTGGTCAGGTTTTCAGGAAAAGCCCGGATGGAGGCGTTGAAGGTTTCGACCGCCTGATTGTAGCGCTGCCGGGCCACATTGATCCGATTTTCCGTCCCTTCGAGCTGGTTCTGCAAATCAAGGAAGTGCTGGTTGGCCTTGAGGTCCGGATACCGTTCCGCCACCACCATCAGCCGGGCCAGGGCGGAACTCAGATCACCCTGGGCCTGCTGCAACTGTCGCATGGCTGTGGCATTGCCCAGATCGTTGGCAGACAACTGCACGGCCGTGGCCTTGGCGCGGGCATTGATCACCGCCTCCAGGGTCTCCTTCTCATGGCCGGCATAGCCCTTGACGGTTTCGACCAGATTGGGAATCAGATCGGCCCGCCGCTGCAGGCTGGCCTCGATGTCGCCCCAAGCCTTGAACACCGCCTCTTCCTTGCTCTGCAAGGTGTTGTAGCCACACCCGGAGACCAGCATCAGCAGGGTGATGACGGCCGTCAGTTGTCCCAATCGTGTTTTCATCTCTTCTCCTTGAACAAGAACAAAAAACAAGAAATTTGCCGGTTTCATTGGACCGGGATGCCGTGCTGCCGTTCCCGCTCAAGGATCCATTGCACAGCCGCGACGAGATCCTCGGCCACATGGGCGGGCTGCACCGCCTGGTTTGGACCGATGTAGCACAGATCGCCCCGGCCATAACCGGTCAACACTAAAAGTGAGGTGGCCCCGGCCGCGGCCCCGCAGCGCAAATCCGACCAGCGGTCACCAACCATGTAGGAACGGGTGAGATCAAGCCCCAGGTCGCGGGCGGCCCGCTCAAGCAGCCCGGTCCGGGGCTTGCGGCAGGAGCAGGCCAAGCGGTACTGCTCTTCCTTGGCCTCGGGGTGGTGCGGACATATATACCAACCATCGATCCGGGCACCGTCCAAGGCCAGCAGCCGGACCATCTCGGCGTGGACCGCATCGAGCAGCGTTGCGGGAAAATATCCCCGGGCCAGGCCGGATTGATTGGTCACCACCACCACCGGCAGGCTGTGCTGGTTGAGGGTCCGGATGGCCTCTCCGACTCCCGGCAGCAGGTGCAAGCGGCTTAAATGATTGATATAGCCCATCTGCTCGTTGATGGTGCCGTCCCGATCGAGAAAAACCGCGGGCCGCGGACTTTTTTCAAATCGTTCGCCTTGTTCTTGGTGTGGTCCGCTCATCACCGCTCCTTCAGGATGCCCAGGACGGCCTGGCCGACCTCGTTGCTGTCGATCAGCTTCATGCAACGGAAATGCTTTTCCGGACAAAGGCTTTTTTTACAGGGGCTGCAGGGCAGCGGCTTGCGGATGATCACCGCATTGTCCGAAAAGGGCCCGGTGGCGACATGGTCGGTTGAACCGAAAATTGCCACCAGCGGGGTGTGCCGGGCCGCGGCCACGTGCATCAAACCGGAATCGTTGGTGACGAAAACATCGCACTCCCCGATCAGGGCCATGGCTTCAATCAGACTGGTCGCGCCGGTGAGGTCGATCATCCGCGAAGCTGCCTCGGGACCGGCGAGGTTTCTGATCGCCACGGCGGTTTCACGGTCGGCCATGCTGCCAAAGAGCAGGATGCGGCCGTTGGTATGACGGCACAGCATCCGGGCCAGTTCGGCGAATTTTTCCGCAGGCCAGCGTTTGGCCGGGCCAAAGGCGGCGCCGGGATTGAAACCGATCATTGGTCCGCCGGCCGGAGACCTGCCGATCAGTTCGCCGCGCTTGCGTTTGGCCGCATCGACCTGGTCGCCGGGGATGAACAGTTCCAACTCGTTGACCGCGGCTGAAAGTCCCAGCCCTCCCATGATCCGCTGATAATAATTGACCTCGTGTTTCTTGTTCAAGACATTGATTTTTTGAACTCCATGGGTCAACAACCAGCCCCGGCCATCGGTGGTGTAGCCACCCCGTACCGGAATCCTGGCCAGGACGGCGATCAGGGCCGCCTCAAAGGCGTTCTGCAGGAGGATGGCGCAATCGAACCGCTCCTGACGCAGTTCGCCGGCCAACCGCCACATGCCTTGCAGCCCCTGGTGGCGCCCTTTTTTCTCATAGATGATCAGCCGGTCAACCCTGGGACTGTAGCGGAACACATCGCTCACCCAGGGATGGACCAGCATCACGATCTCACTCTCGGGAAAATTCTCCCGGATGGTGCGGACCGCTGGGGTGGTCATCACCGCATCGCCAATCCAATTGGTCGACCGGACCAAAATTTTCTGCGGATGCTGCGGCCAGGGCTTCACGGCTTCATTCCTCCGGTGTCCGCCTGTTGCCCAGCCAAGAGTCCGGCCAGCCGCTCGGCGGCAAATTCGATGGACGCATCCTGGGACAGGGCGATCTCATAGTTAGCGATGGCTGCCTCCCATTCACCTAACCGCTCCAAATTCAGGGCCAGGTTGGCATAGTCGATGGCCGAGGCCGGGTTGAGTTCCACTGCCCGGCGGAAATGGATCACAGCCTCGTCATGGCGGCCGAGCTTGTAACAGCAGACCCCTAGAGTGTTGTAAATGTCCGGCCGCTGATCATCGTAATACAATCCTTGGGTGAGCACCTCGATCGCCTCATCGTAGCGGCCAAGGTCGCGCAGGCACGAGCCTTGGTATGAGCACAGATACGGCAGATCTTCTCCTGTTGGTTGCAGGGTGAAGGCTTGGCTAAAACAGCTCAAGGCCTCATCGACCCGCCCCTGTTCATAGAGATGGCGGCCCCGGTAGAAATGGAGATAATAGGCGTCGGGAAGCACCTTCTGCATATCGGCCAGCTTGGCCTCCAGCGCCTCACCCCCCAGCAGGTCGGCCGCCAGTTTGGCGGCGAACAGGGCCGCATTGCCGCCCATGGCCCGTTCGCGGAAATGGGCGCCGGGAATGATGGTGTAGACCGCCGGGATGCCCAGCTCCGGGTGGGTGGTGTCGACCACCAGCACCTCCAGCCCCTGCCGCTTGAGCACGGCCACGCAGTTGTTCACCTCCTGAAAGAAGTCCGTAGCCTGCAGATCAGCCACCTCATCCAGACGGATGGTGCAATCACTGTTGACCACATAGTCGACCTCGCCAAGGTCAAGCGGCTTGGGCAGGCCACTGGCCACATAGTTGGAGCCGCTATTGAAATCACCGGCCAACTGCGCCACCTCGGTGAGGGCGCGGATCAGGGCCTTGGTGGCGCCGGGGGTGGTGCCGGCGGTGTAGACGATCTCGCTTGCTTGGGGAAAGGTGGATGGATCCCAGGCCAGGACCCCGACCGTGGGAATGCCGGTATCAAGGGAAAAATCGCGGAGATGGAGATTGATGCCGTTTCGGCTGAACTTGACCAACAGCTCCTTGGCCACCGGATCAATCACTGAGGCGGGATCGATGGCTGGGGTCAGGATTCGATCGCGGGTGATCAAGGCACAGACATGGCGTTCCACCACTTCACTGATGCCCTGTAGCACCGCCTCTTCATAGGTGTTGCCCGCGGACGGCCCGTTGAACTCGTTGATGGCGTAAAACCAGGAAAACGGCACCAGCAACGGTGTTTGGTCGTGCAGGCGTAGCGCCCAGGTCCAGCGCAGAGGCAGACCGGCCAGCAGTTGCCGCAGCAGGGTGGGCGGCAGAGTGGTATCATGGACCGATTGCAGCAGGGACTCAATCGCCAGAACCGGGTATCCCGAGGCTGTCATGGCGGCGTAGTCGCCGCAAAGAAAATTATCTTCCCTGCGGAGGAAGCTGAAAAAACTGAATCGTTCCCCCAGCTCCATGCAGGCGCTGGCCTGCGATTGCGCCGGGGTCGAACCCTTGCCCATCTGCTTCTTGTTGCCGATGATCCGCTGCGCATCCTCGCCGCACAGCGAAAAATAGACCGGGATATCCAGACGGCCGTTGTCGATGCGGCGGATCTCCTTGAGCACGTTTAACCGGGTGGCGCGCAACCGCTCCTGGAAACGAGCCACGGTTTCCTCGGGCGTGCAGGCCTTATCCTGGTCATAGGTATAGTGTTTCGGGCATGGTCCCAAGCTGACGATCTTTTTACTCTTCATAGTTCCTGTTCCATGCCGGTCAAGCGGAGGGGGAATTTTTTATCACATCCTCTCCCCGGTGCATTCTGCGAAAGCTGGCGTGTTTCCTTTCCGCTCAACCGCGCGGCCAGGCGCTCAAGCCGCTGCCTCCACGACATCCCCCGCGGCACGAGGAGCAGGCGCCTTGCCGAAAGCGGCTCATGTTCGATCAGGATCTCCAACCGCTCATCAGGGGTCATACTGCCCAGCCGCTCCGGCCATTCGACCACGCAGACCGCCGATTGGTCGAAGAAATCAAGCAGTCCGGCCGCTTCGACCTCCTCTTCCTGCTCAAGCCGGTACAGATCCATGTGCACTATTGGCAGCCGGCCGGTGTATTCATGCACCAGGGCAAAGGACGGACTGGACACGTACTGGTCGTCTCCGACCCCCAGGGCCTTGGCCAGCGCCTGAGTCAAGGTAGTCTTGCCCGCCCCCAGCTCCCCTGACAGCAGGAGCACATCGCCGCCAACCAGTATCTCGGCCAGGGCAACGGCCAGGGGGGCCAAGTCTTCGGCGCAGGTGCAGGTCACCGCCAATGCCTCTGCCGAATCCCGAACCTGTTGATGCTGTTTGTCGTTTGAGCACATCGATTTTTTTTGTTTCTGGGGTCCCCGCGGCTACCTTGCGTCCCCAGGAGGCCGGATGGAGCTGAGAACGCCAGGGAGCGCAAGGATGCTCTGGCCTTCTCAGTGATATCTCGGGATGAGGCCGGATCGCAACGGTTATTTGTGATATTTCTGCCCGGCCCTGATGGTGCAGGCCCGGTACAACTGTTCCAGCAAGATCAACCGGGTCATTTCATGGGTGAAGGTCAACCGGGAAAGCGACATGACCACGTTGGCCCTGTCCAGCACTGAGCGGTGCAAGCCCAGATGACCACCGATCAGAAAACAAACAGTGGCGATGGGCCGCTCTTGCCATTGGGTCAACCATTCGGCCAGTTCATGGGAATCAGGAGAGATACCTCCGGGATCGAGCGCCACACACAAATCGGCGGCCTCAGCCTGCGCCAACAGCTGTACCGCTTCGGCACCCTTGATCGCGTCTTCCGTATCCCGGCGCCCATGGCGTTCCTTGAGCACTGGCAGGGCCACCGGGACAAAGTGGCTGAGTCGATTGGCATAATCGCGGATGCCGGCATCGAGATACGGCTCTCTGGTCTTGCCGAGCAGAGGGATAAGCAACCTCATGCCGCAAACTTGCCGGTGTCGCCCTGGGCCATCAGGGCCCGGAATACCCGGCAGAACTTTTTGTATTCCATCCCTGGCACGAATCCGGGGCAGGAGGCGGTGATGGTCTTAAAGTTATCCTCCTCGGCCAGCATGCTCGGATGGAGCGGCCACTGCCGGCAGCGCCAGGGACGCCCCTCATGGACTGTGCACCCCTGCTCTGGATGGTAGAAAATGCAGTGGCCGTCACGGACTTGCATCTGCACCACCGAGCCGGTGATTCGCCAATACCTGGCGGCCACCTCCTCGCGGCTCATCTTCAGCTCAGCGACCATCCTGTCCTGGTCGTACTGGTCAAGCGAGACCGTGGTCTCACCGAAACAGCAGAAACCGCATCGGGCACAGGTGTAGATATCGCTTAGTTGGTATGGTTGTGGTGATTGATCATTCATAGCAAAAAAAATCGCCGGTCCCCAAGGGCCGGCGCTGGTAGTCTTAGGTGGGCCGAGGGGCTCGACCATTTACGCAGAGCCGATCACATCACCGAACACTGCGATATCTATCCCATAAACCTTGGCTGATTTTCGCCATTTTTCCTCATCAGGGGTATGAAAGAGAATATCGATATCGCCGGGCACGGTCAACCAACTGTTGTCCATCAACTCTCCTTCCAGCTGACCGGCGCCCCAGCCGGCATATCCCAGCATGAAGAGATAATGCCTCGGCCCCTGTCCGAGCGAAATATCCTCAAGCAGGCGGGAATCCCGGCTCAAATAGATGCCGGGCATCACTTCAACCGCATGCCGATCCGGGGTTGCGGTGGCATAGAGAATGAATCCGGCATCGACATCCACCGGTCCTCCGAGGTACACGGGAGGCAGGGGACCCTCGGGAATGGCCAGATTGGAGCCGTGGAGGACATCGAACAAGGTGAGTGCCGGGTTGGGGTTGTTGATCACCAGCCCCATGGCACCTTCATCGCTGTGCGCACAGAGATAGATCACCTGTTCCTGAAATCGGGGGTCAGGCATATGGGGCGTGGAAATGAGAAAGTGGCCCGCCAAACTCTCCATGACTACCGCCTTGTCTCCTTGTTCAAGCCGCTGCACCTGCCTGGCTTCATCGACGGTCAAGACCAGCGTCGACATGGCAGGAAACGCAATCCCTGTTGCCGCTTTGTTGCCGGTTAGCTACAATATAAGGAAATACTTTAACAGTACACTCAACAACAATCAACCGCTATCAAGGAGAACAGGAGAGATATGAGCGCCCAATCCCCGGTGCAGACCAAATCGACCAAACTGAAAAAAGCGTTGATCTGGATGGGAGAAACCTTTCAGAACTACCCGGAAAAACAACGTCAGGCCGTGGTGCAGGAGGCTACCCTCCGTTTTGACCTGACCCCGGCGGAATGCGAGTTTCTCGATCAGCATTTCAGCAACCCCACCCCTTCGCCCTGATCGCCGCCGCCTCTGCCCTCCTCATCCCTCGGGCCGGGAGGCGGGAAGCTGGATAGTCGCCGTGGTCCCCAGGCTGGGCTCGCTTTCCAGCTCAATGGCGCCGCCGTGCTCGATGATGATTTTTTGCGATATGGCCAGACCGATGCCGGTGCCTTTCTGCTTAGTCGTAAAATAGGGGAAGAAGACCTGCGCCATCAGGTCAGGGGCGATGCCGACCCCGGTGTCTCTGATCCTTGCTTCCACCGACTGGCCATCAACGGAGTTGGCCAGCGTCACCGACAGGGTACCGCCCTGCTCCATGGCCTGCAAGCCGTTGAGCAGCACATTCATGACAACCTGTTGCAAGCGGTCGGCATCGCCCAGCACCGGCAGCAGTCCCGCCTGTTCTTCCAGAGATGTCTCCACGCCGTTTTCCTCGGCCTCCGCCTTGATCAACTCCAGGCTGCGCCGGATCAATTGGGCCAGGTCCACCCGTCCCAGATGCAAGGCCGCCGGCCGGGTGAAGCTGAGCATCTCGGTGATGGTTCGATTCATCCGCTCGGTTTCCTGAATCAACAGGTCAGCGGTATCCTGTTCCTTGCTGCCGGCCGCAAACTTATTTTTCAAGAGCAGCGCCAGGCCCTTGATGGAGCTCAAGGGGTTGCGCACCTCGTGGGCAACCCCGCCCGCCATCTTTCCCACCGCCGCCATCAGTTCATTTTCCCGCATCCGTTGTTCCAGCGACTTGATTTCAGTCACATCTGAAACCAGCAGGACTTGTCCCATATACAGTTGTTCGCTGTCAATGATGGTCAGCGGATGACAAAGGAGCTCACACCGCCGCCCGCCGACTATCAGCCGCACACCATGTTCGGCTGAGATTTCCTGGTGATCGTCAACCAGTTTTTCCGGAGAAAAGAAGACGGCCAACTGTTCGGGCAGGATCTCCTGCGGGCGCCTGCCGACCGTATCGACCCGGTCAAGACCGATCAACAGGGCCATGGCCCTGTTCCAGGTAGTGATCCGTCCGGTGGTATCGGTGGCGATGACACCAACCGGCAGCTTGGCGATCAAGAGCGAGGTGAATGCCTGGATGTCTTCCAAGGTCTTCTGCGAGACCCGATACCCCTGCACCGCCAACAGGGAAAACCAACCGCCGAACCCGACCAACAGCATGGCAAGGGAAAGCATGAAGATCTGCATCCGCAACCGCCCGAGGGTGCGGTCAAAGTCCTTCATGTCCAACCCGACCACCGCAAAATACTGTCCATCAGGGGAGAGCCCTTCGGGGAAAATCCGCAGCGGCGGCAGCCGGTTGCCTGGATTACGGAACGCTTGCCCCAAGAATTCTTTGTGCCGTTCAAACGTCGGTTTGACAAGCACCGGCGCCATGGTGGGGAAGGCTGGCGGAAAATTGCGGAACACGGTGAAAACTCGACCAAAATCATGAATACTTTCAATGCGATACGCCAACCGGGGATGCTCCTCCATTTCACCATCTTCTTGGGCGGCGATGAGATACGGTGCATTGGAACCGATCTGGGCGTGACTGCTGTGCGCGATGACCTTGCCCTTGGCATCAACCAAGGCGATAAAAGTGACTTCCGGATCTTCGACCAAATGATCGATGACTCGCTGGATATGGACGAGCCAAGAGTCATTGTTCCCAAAATCCTTCTTGAGATCATTGAAGTATGATGCCCTTGCCCCGGAGTGAAGCACCCGCATCAGGGTGGCTGCTTTTTGCAGCATGGCATTGGTCATCAGCCGCTCTTCCAACCGATGATTGTGAAAGGCAAAGGTAACCACAATCATAAGCAGCAACCCAGCGGCGGAGGCAAGCAGCCATGGCGATGAGGCCCAGGATGATTGGGTATTGAAACGTTGCCAAAATCTCGTCTTCATGCGCTTTTCTTCTGCAAGGACCGCACCAGGGGCAATAAGACGCGACCGGCGGCCCCGCCCATTGACCCCGGCAGGCACCAATTCAGGCTGATGATCATCTGGTTCTGGATACATTTTACCCACAATGGGCCTCGCCACTTGGATAGGATGGATACAGCCGCCCGGTGGACGAACAGCTTGGTCCGAGCGGCTGGACAAAGCTGATCGACATAAAAAATTACGCTATTTCAACAAACAAAACAATAGACTTGCCATCTGGCACAATTGTCGCAAAGGATGAACAAATCCAGTTACCAATCAACCTTACCACCTTGGAGTTGATAACCATGAACATGACCTCCCCCAAAAAAAAGCTGATGCTGGCAGCCATCCTCACCAGTGGTTTAACCTTGGCGATCAGTCAAGCCTCCTTAGCCGAGCCCGCCAAACAGATTTCCCCTGATCAACAAACCAATGCTCCCGCCCAAGCCCTGATGAACACCGACATGCGGAAAGCGCATGACAAATTCTTGGACGATACTGTCGCCCTCAGAAAAGAATTGGCCGAAAAACGTGCGGTCATGAGGGCCTTGATGAATGCCGGCACCCCGGACACGGTCAAGGCCTCACAGGTGGCCGGAGAGCTGTTCGACCTGGGTGAAAAGTTGCGCGCCAAAGCCAAGGAAGCCGGATTACCCCTTCCCATGTTCAGAAGCATGGGCGGCGATGAGTCCGGATGCCAGGGCATGATGGGTCACGGCATGCGAGAAGGTCACCATCGAGCATTCAATAAGTAACCGAGCTACAAGAAAACTAAAGAGGTTGTCCCCCCTCCTTTCTTTCCATCCTCCCCTGACGTCCCGGCGGTTTCCCCCCTCCTTTGCCGCCGGGACGTCTCCTTGGTCTTGCCTCTCGCAATCACCTCTCTTCTTTTCACATCATATTTTCCGGATCCACGTCAAACCCCAAGCTCACGTCATGGGGGCAGAGTTTTTTTTGTTTCGCCCGCACCGCCTCGCAGAGTGCATGCAGGATCGCCGGCGAACGGCTCTTGATCATCAATTGCCAGCGGACCTTGTCTTTCAATTTGCCCAACGGTGACGGGGTTGGCCCTAAAATATCACTTTTATTCACCAGCGGATGGTCACGGAGAAACCGGCCGACCTGGACCGCCGCCTGCTCCACCCGCTCTTCTTTCCTGCCGCTGAACCGGATGATCACCAGCCGGGAGAACGGCGGGTAGGACAAAGGTTGACGCACCGAGATTTCCTGACCGTAAAAGCCCCGATAATCATGCTGGCGGGCCAGGGCGACACTGTAATGGCGCGGTTGATAGGTTTGAATAATCACCCGGCCGGGATCGCCGCCCCGTCCCGCCCGGCCGGTCACCTGCGAGAGCAGGGCAAAGGTGCGCTCCGCGGCCTTGTAATCGGGCATGCCCAGCCCGGTATCGGCCCAGACCACCCCCACCAGGGTGATCCGTGGAAAATGCAGCCCCTTGGCAATCATCTGGGTACCGACCAGGATATCGATCTGCCCTGAGCGCACTGCCCTGAGCGTGGCCTGATAGTGCTTGCGATTACCGGTGGTGTCGCTGTCCAGACGCGCCACCCTGGCCTCGGGAAAGAGTTGCCGCACCTCTTCTTCGATCCGCTCGGAACCGATCCCGCCGCCACTGACCCGTGCTGATCCGCAGGCTGGACAAAGAGTGGCAGGGTGTTGCCTGAATCCGCAATAATGGCAAAGCAAGGTATGTTGCCCCCGGTGCAGGGTCAGGGAGACCAGGCAATGCTTGCACTGGAGGATGGCACCGCAGTCGCGGCAGGCCATGTAGGAGGAAAAACCGCGGCGATTGACAAAGAGCAGGCTTTGTCTGCCCTGTTCCAGAGTTTCGGCCATGGCGCTGATCAACTGATCGGAAAAGGCAAGATCAGGGCGGGATCGTCTGATTGTGGCCAAATCGACAATCTCGACCGTCGGCAGAGGCTGCTCAGCCACCCGTTTGTGCATGGTCAGCAGCCTATATTTTCCCTGCATGCAGTGGTGGTAGCTGACCACTGAAGGAGTCGCCGAGCCGAGCACCACCGGACAGCCCGACATCTGGGCCCGCAATACCGCCAGATCGCGGCCGTTATAGCGCAAACCATCTTCCTGTTTATACGCCGGTTCGTGCTCCTCATCGACAATGACGATGCCGAGATGCGCAAGCGGGGCGAAAACGGCCGAGCGTGCCCCCAGCACCACCCGGGCCTCCCCGGACAGAACCTTTTGCCATTGGTCGAACCGTTCGCCGTCGCTCAGGCCGCTGTGCAACAGGGCCAACCGGGAGCCGAACCGGGCGTGAAAATGGGCCTCCAGTTGGCTTGCCAGGGCGATTTCCGGCACCAGCACCAGGGCGGTTTTGTCCGCGGCCAGGGCATGCTGGACACCACGCAGATAGACCTCGGTCTTGCCGCAGCCGGTCACCCCGAACAGCAGAAAAGGGGCAAAGGCGTGGGCATCAACGGCCGGCAGCAGGATGTCCAGCACCTGTTGTTGTTCGGCGGTCAGGTGCTCGGGCGTGGTTTGCACCTCCATTGACCCGCCGAAGGGATCGCGAAAAAGCTGCTGGCTGGCTGGCTCAATGATGCCCAACTGCTGTAAGTGCGGCAGCTTGGAACCGGCACCGGGATAACGCTCCAGCAGCAGAGCGCGGGGAACCGGCTGATAGTTGCCCCGGATCAGGTCGCCGCAAAAAAACTCCAGGACCTTGCGCTCAGATTTTTTCAAGGAAATTTGAAGCGATGTGCGGATAAGCACAACCAATTCATCAACATCAAACCTTGGCTGTGCCTCAAGCAAAGGCATCAGCAATGGCCCCGGCAGCAGGATCGGACGGGTCTTGGGCTTGAGCTGGCGGTGGCGGCGAGAAGTGGGAGCCAGCGGCAGGGCAGTGCGCAGCACTTCGCCGATGGGATGCAGGTAGTAGTTGGCTATCCAACGATAAAAAGCAATGAGACTTGGCGGAAAAATAGGGGCTTCGCTCAACACCTCGGCAATGGGCTTGACCACAAAGGACGCCTCTCCCTTGGATGGCGCCTCAGCCGGGCCCAGAACATAGCCGATGGCCAGACGCCCGCCCAATGGCACTCGCACGCAACAGCCCGCCGGGATTCTCCCGGCTTCCGTGCTCCCGACGGGCTGGCAATAGGTCAGGGTGGTGGCCAGCGGTGCGTCGACCGCGACTTCATACAGCGCATCCACTGGGCACCCCAAGATGAAAAAAAGTCAGTTTATTTCAGCGCACACCTTGCGCAAATACTCACGGAAGGGCCTTCCCAGGCTGTTGTGGGCCACGGCAAAATCGACGATCGCCTTGAGGTAGCCGAGTTTATCACCGGCATCGTAGCGCTTGCCGTTGAATTCGTAAGCATACATGCCGCGCTTGTTGGAAAGGGCCAGAAGGGCATCGGTCAACTGGATCTCGCCGCCGTGGCCCGGGGTGGTTCTTTCAAGGAATTCAAAAATTTCTGGCATCAACAGGTAACGGCCAATGATGGCCATGTCCGAACTGCAGGTGCCGGGCGCCGGTTTCTCCACCATGCGGTCAAC
>JGI24705J35276_12238601_pt1 | contig 28504 bp, 27 predicted proteins | sample TergutNt197P4_FD_35276 | JGI IMG/M metagenome (IMG submission 35276) | reverse complement strand
CTGCGGATCGATGACAGCGCGCTCTGCCTGCGTGTGTTCAAGTCCAACCGCGATGCCGGACTATTGTTGTTCGCAGGCCTGCTCGTCGATGCGGTAATTCGCTCGGCCTGAGACCACGACCCGCTAGTTCCGGGCGATGATCTCGCGCTCGGCGTGGTGAACCTTCACTTCCTTCACAGCATCGCCCGCGCGGCGACGCACCAGGAATTTCGGCCGCCGCATGCGGATGACATTGTGACGGCGGCGCCGTGCTGCTGGTTGGCGCGAAGCCTCGTCCTGCAATTGCGGAAGAGCGAAGATATCACTCCAGATCTGCCGTGCCATTTCGATTTCATCCGCATCCTCGCTCACGAAAAGCGGAATCGTCAGTGACGGATCGCGATGCAGGAGAACGACCATCTGCGCATCGTCGATGCCTCGCAGCGCGACGCCGCGGAAATCGCTGACGCGGACGTTGACCGCCATCCGCATGCCCTGGATGGCACGACGCATCACCACACGTTCGCGGTGAAGTTCGATCTGACGTACATGACCGTCAGCGCGCGCGTCGTGCGCATTAAATCTGACAGGAAGGGAAAGGGGGTCGAGCCGCAAGGCGCGGCCCGACCATGCGGGATTAAACCCGCTGTTTGCTGTTTGACGCCTCACGGCTTTGATCTCCCAGTCGGGATTATGTTCCCGATCAATGCGTGAGACCTTAGCCAGCCCGCGTCCGCATTGGCTTAAGAAGGCTGGTTAACCCATGGTCACCGGGCATACATTCGCTGGCATGATTGACAAGAGCTTGGCGCGTATGATTGACGAGTCGTTGCAGGGAAACCGAAATTCTTCAGTTTCCGCGACACGAAAATGCTCGAAAACGCTTGAAGTCGGTGTCAATCGGGCACATGTGGTAGCCTGCTGGTTTGCCTCGAAGCCTTGTTCAATTCTTTAGGGATTTCGTTCGTGATCTCTTCACCTTCTGCCGCATCTTCGCAACCTACTAATGTCATCAACGCCGATCTGTTCGATCAGTCCGCGCTTAGTGAATTGGCGCAGCGGCTCGTGGAGGCGGCGAGGCGCGCAGGCGCCGATGCTGCGGATGCGGTTGCGGTGCGTGGCGTCTCGCAAGGCGTCGAGGTGCGCGAAGGGCGCGTTGAGGAATCCGAGCGGTCCGAAAGCGATGATGTTGGTCTGCGTGTGCTGGTGGGCAAGCGTCAGGCCGTAGTCTCGACCAATGACGTGAGCGGCGACAACGTGGCGAGGCTCGCCGAACGTGCAGTCGCGATGGCGCGTGTTGCGCCGGATGACCAATATGTCGGGCTGGCCGATCCGGCGCTGTTGGCGCGCGATTTTCCCGATCTCGATCTGCTCGATCCTGATATTCCCTCAACCTCGGAGCTCGAGCGGCGCGCCAAGGAAGCCGAAGCTGCGGCGCTGGGCGTTGGCGGTGTCACCAAATCGGGTGGTGCGTCCGCCTCTGCCGGTATCGGCGGTATGGTGCTCGTCACGAGCAACGGGTTCCACGGTACGTATTTGCGCTCGAGCCAAGGCATCTCAGCCACTGCGATTTCGGGCGACGGTACCGGCATGGAGCGCGACTATGACTACACCTCGGCACTGCATGGTGCGGACCTATTGTCGGCGACCATCGTCGGACGATCGGCCGGCGAGCGCGCAGTCGCGCGTGCCAACCCAAGGAAGGTCGAAACCTGCAAGGTGCCGGTCGTCTTCGATCCGCGCATGGCGGGATCGTTGGTGGGGCATCTCATCAGTGCGATCAACGGTGCCTCGATAGCGCGTAAGTCGAGCTTCCTGAAAGATCGGCTCGGCCAGCAGCTCTTTGCCGGTAACATCCGCATTATCGACGATCCGCTGCGGCCGCGCGGGCTGCGATCGCAGTCGTTTGACGCCGAGGGCGTTGCGGTGAAGAAGCTGGCGATCGTGGACGCTGGCGTCCTGACCACGTGGCTTCTGGATTCGGCAAGCGCGCGCGAGCTAGGCATGCAGACAACGGGCCATGCACATCGCGGCGTTTCGTCCTCGCCCTCGCCGGGTCCTTACAACTTGCATCTGGAAGCGGGTGAGGCGACACCGGATGAGCTGATCTCCGATATCCGCCAGGGGTTCTATGTGAGCGACCTGATCGGCTCCGGCGTCAATGGCGTGACCGGCGACTACAGTCGCGGCGCGTCCGGTTTCTGGATCGAGAACGGGAAGATTACTTACCCCGTGAGTGAGGTCACGATCGCCGGGCATCTGCTCGACATGTTCAAGTCGCTGGTGCCGGCCAGCGATCTCGAGTTCCGTTACGGCATCAATGCGCCGACCCTACGCATCGAAGGATTGACGGTTGGCGGGCGTTGATACCGATGACGCCCGTGAGCGGATTCTGACACGCGACGTGGCCCTGTTGAAAGATACGGTGCGGGAAGCCGGTGCGCTGGCGTTGTCGATGTTCCGGACCGACCTGAAAAAGTGGACCAAGGGGGCGTCTTCGCCGGTGTCGGAGGCGGACATTGCCGTGAACGATCTCCTGGAACGGAGGTTGCGCTCGGCGACTCCGGGCTATGGCTGGTTGTCGGAGGAAAGTGTCGACGGCCAGGAGCGGCTGTCCAGGCGGCTGGTATGGATCGTCGATCCGATCGACGGAACACGGGGTTACCTCGCCGGCCGCGAAGATTGGTGCGTCAGCGTCGCGCTGGTCGAGGATAAATCGCCGGTGCTGGCGGCCGTTTTCGCACCGGTAAGCGACGAGTTTTTCTTCGCAGCGCGCGGGCAGGGCACTGTGCTTAACGACAGGCCGGTGCATGCGACGCCAGGCGGTGATTTCGATTTTTCGCGGATGGCCGGCCCGAAGCCGCTGGTCGAGCGATTGAGCCGCTCACCGGGCGAGATCACGCTTCATCCACGAATCGGCTCGCTGGCGTTGCGCCTCTGTCGCGTTGCGCAAGGCTGCCTCGATGCTGCCTTTGCCAGTGGACAGAGCCGCGATTGGGACCTTGCCGCGGCCGATTTGATCGTGCACGAAGCGGATGGTAATATGACGGCACTCGCCGGAGATACCATCCTCTACAATCGCCGCGAAGTGACGCACGGAGTCTTGGTGGCAGCGGGTCGTGACCGTCATGCGCGCATTATCGCGGATTTCCGGGATCACCCCTTGCGCTGAGTGCTTCGGCCGTGCTTATCCACGCCTCGCGTGCCGGGCCGCGCTTTAGGAACAACAGTCATGTCGGATAATGCCCCGCAGCAACAACTGCTTCATCTCGTGTTGGGCGGCGAACTGATCGATCTCGAGCACAACACGTTTAAGGATCTCGATAAGCTCGAGATCGTGGGCGTGTTCCCCAATTATGCGACGGCCTTTGCCGCCTGGAAGGCCAGGGCGCAGCAGACGGTCGACAACGCCCATATGCGCTATTTCATCGTTCATCTTCACCGGCTGCTCGACCCCAGCCAAGACGCAAAGCCGGCGCGTTGAAACGACTGCTTCGCAATACGCTGCGGAGCAGCTGGCTTCAACGTGTCGTCGGGTATCTGGCGGCCCAATATTTGCGCCTGGTCTGGCGCACCAACAAGTTTTGCCTCGACCCGCCCCATGTCTATGAAATGGTCGAGCCGCGGATGCCTGGGATCTTCGTTTTCTGGCATGGCCAGCACTTTCTGGCGCCTTTCATCAGGACCAAGGAGAGTTATCGCGCCAAGGTCCTGATCTCGCGACATCGCGACGGCGAATTCAACGCGATCGCGGCCGAGCGGCTTGGCATCGGCACGATTCGCGGTTCCGGCGATCATGGCTCGGCGTTCCACCGCAAAGGCGGCGTCGGCGCCTTCAAGGAAATGGTGTACGCGCTTGAGGATAACTATAATGTGGCCATGACTGCGGATGTGCCGAAGCGGGCGCGGGTTGCGGGTCTCGGCATCATCATGCTGGCAAGGGAGACGGGGCGGCCGATCATGCCTTTCGCGATGGCAACCAGCCGTTACATCCGTCTCAACAACTGGGATAGCACCACCATCAACTTGCCGTTCGGACGAGGCGCGCTGGTGGGAATCCACGAAATCAATGTTCCGCCGGATGCGGATGCCGCGACCATGGAGCGCATCCGCCAGGAACTCGAGGACATATTGAACGAAGCCACGCGCCGCGCCTACGAGCTCGTCGGTCGCCCGGAAGGGGATGTGCAAAGGCAAGGCAGCCAAGGCCAAGAGAGCAAAGGGGCCAATGCCTAGCTCGCTGCCGATCACGTTGCGGATGTACCGGCGGCTGTCGTCAGCGGTCGTGCCGCTGGCGCCGGTGCTGATCAGGCGCCGTCTCAAACAGGGCAAGGAAGATCCGGCGCGCATCGGCGAGCGTCGCGGCCTGAGCGAGGATGCGCGGCCGCCTGGGCCGCTTGTCTGGATTCATGGCGCCAGTGTTGGCGAAGTGCTGGCGGCCGCTGCGCTGATCAAAAGACTGCGCGAGCTGAACTTGGGCGTACTCCTGACCTCGGGGACAGTGACCTCCGCCGCCGTGGCGGCGAAGCGCTTTGCGCCCGATGTCATCCACCAATACGTGCCCTACGATTCGCCGAGCTTCGTCGCGCGTTTTCTCGATCACTGGCGCCCGAGCCTTGCGCTCTTCATCGAGTCAGATCTGTGGCCCAACCTGATTCTGACAGGCGCCGCCCATCGGTTCCCGATGGTGCTGATCAACGGGCGGATGTCGCAGCGCTCGTTCCCGCGCTGGCAGCGCTTTTCCGGCACCATTTCGGCGCTGCTTGGCAAGTTCGACATTTGCCTCGCCCAGTCGCAGACCGATGCTGAGCGCTTTGCCGCGCTCGGCAGCCGCAACGTCGTCACGACCGGGAACCTGAAGCTCGACGTGCCGGCCCCACCCGCCGATCCAACCAAGCTGGAACAGCTGATGTCGGCGACGCGTGGACGCCCGATCGTCGTCGCGGCATCGACCCATCCGGGCGAAGAGGAGATCCTGGTTGAGGTGCACCGCGCCCTGTCAGGACTCGTCCCTTCGCTCTTGACGGTGATCGTCCCTCGCCACCCAGCTCGCGGCGCCGCGATCGCGCGCCTGATCACAGCTTCTGGCCTCAAGGCCGGTTTGCGCTCGTGCGAGGAGCAGCCGATTGCCGCTTGCGACATCTATGTTGCGGATACCATGGGTGAGCTTGGATTGTTCTACCGGATGGCGCCGATCGTGTTCATGGGCGGATCATTGGTCGAGCATGGCGGGCAGAATCCGATTGAGGCGGTCAAGCTCGGTGCCTCCATCGTCCACGGCCCGCACGTCTTCAATTTTACCGATGTTTACGAGGCGCTCGACAATGCGGGCGGCGCGCGCCGCGCCGACACGCAGGAAGCGCTGGTGCAGCAGCTCGGACAATTGCTGGCGGATGCCGATGCCCGCAGTGCCGTGCTCCGCGCTGCGGAGGGAGTGGTCGAGCAGCTCGGTGGCGCGTTGGAGCGCACCATGGTGGCTCTTGACCCCTATCTTCTGCAATTGCGGCTTGAGATGGGGACCGCCAATGCGTGAGCCGGCCTTCTGGTACCGGCCACGATCCCTGGAGTCGCGTGTGCTACGGCCGCTCGGCGCGCTGTATGGCGCCATTGCCGCGCGCCGGTTTGCACGCAGGGGTCTCGAGGCCGGCATCCCGGTGTTTTGCATCGGCAACTATCACGTCGGCGGAGCGGGAAAGACGCCTACCGTGCTGAGTCTGACAAGGCTCCTATGCGAGCTTGGCGAAACGCCGGTCGTGCTCAGCCGTGGCTATGGCGGGAAGTTGCTAGGGCCGGTGCTGGTCGATCGCGAGAGGCACACCGCAGCCGATGTCGGCGACGAGCCGCTGATGATGGCCCGCGAAGTGCCGGTTGCGGTTTCGCGCGACCGCGTCAGTGGCGTCGCCCTCGCGACGTCGATAGGAGCAACCGTGATCCTCATGGATGACGGGTTTCAGAATCCGCGCATCGTCAAGGATGCTTCGCTGATCGTGATCGACAGCGAGCGCGGCCTCGGTAATGGTAACGTGTTTCCGGCTGGGCCGTTGCGCGCCCCACTGGCGCCACAGCTTGCGCGCACCGATGCGCTCATCGTGATCGGGCCGGGCAAAGCGGCCGATCCCCTTGCCGACGTCATTGCCGGGCAGGGGAAGCCGGTATTGCGTGCGACGCTGAAGCCCGAGGCGGCATCGCTAGCGCAACTTCTCGGCCAGCGCGTGCTGGCTTTCGCCGGTATCGGTGATCCCGAGCGGTTCTTTCGCACCTTGCGCACCAGCGGGATTGATGTGGTGCGGACCCGTTCCTTTGCCGATCATCACGCCTTTTCGCGCGCTGAGATCGACGCCCTGCTTGCTGAGGCCAAACGCGATGGGCTGACGGCGGTTACGACCGAGAAGGATCTGGCGCGGCTGCGCGGCGGTTCGGGTTCACCCGACTTGGTGCCGGACCTGGCGCGCGACATCGTGCCATTCGCGGTCAGGCTCGAATTCGACGATCCTGCGCAGTTGCGAGGGTTCGTGAGCGACCGCCTCTTCATGGCCTGGGCGAAGAAGGTTCGCTAGACGCCTTAGGTTTCGCATCATTTTCGTCCGAAAACCGGTGCCCACTTTTCGGAAATGATGCTTACTCAGCTTTGCGGCTTCAGTGCGTGCGGAAAATGCCGCTGCAATACAGCGTCCGGAACCGAGTAGGCTTCCTGCAGATCGACACTCCAATATTTGAGCTCGTCGAGCGGAATGCGCGCGTCAGTCACCGCGCAGCGCACATAGGCTCCTGGTGAGATCACGCGGAAATCGCCATCCAGGTATTGCACCTTCGCTTCACCATGGCCTGAAGGCCCGAACTTGTTCAGCACGGTTTGGTTTCTCCGATCAGTCGCCGCAGGATGGCTTGCAGATTTGACCTAGCATAGATAGGTAGCGCTGTCCGTTCGTCAAACCCACCGATTTGTGATGTTTTTCAGGCATTATCGCATGATAGGCATGGCGGGTCTGTCGCGCTCGGGGCTCGACAATGGTCCGGCAAGTTCGATGCGCGCGCTCTCCATCATCTGCGTTCTGATTTTCCTCGCTACCGTTGCGGGCGCAAGCGCGGCGTCGTTGCCGTCGCCGCAACAGGTCGACATTCCCCTGAGGGGCGGCGGCATCTTGCATGCGCAGCTCTATAGGCCGGATGGCAGCGGTCCGTTTCCAGCCGTGATTGCGCTGCATGCCTGTGAGGGACTCTCCAGCCACTCCGATCAGGTCAGGCCGCGCTATCGCGATTGGGCGAAACGATTGCTCAAATCAGGCAATGCGGTGCTGCTGCCAGACAGTTACGGTTCGCGGGAGCTTGGATCGCAATGCAAGGAACCCCGCCTGCGCGCCCGCCGCGAGCGGGTTGCCGATGTCATGGCTTCCCGGCGGTGGCTCTTGCAGCAATCCTGGGTCGCGCACGACCGGATCAGTCTGATCGGTTGGGCAAACGGCGCCAGCGCGCTGCTGTGGGCGGTGCGTCCGCAAGTGCGGCGGCACAATGGCGAGCCGGATTTCCGCTCGGCCGTTGCGTTCTACCCGGATTGCCGTCTGTCAGCGGGGCTTGGCTGGAGCACGCGGGTGCCGATGCTGCTCCTGATCGGCGGAAGGGATGATGTGAGTTCGCCCTCGGCCTGCCGTCAGATGGTCGACGGCGCGCGCGGACGTAGCGCACTGGTGCGGATCGTGGTCTATGCTGGTGCCGATCATGATTTCGATCGTGCGAACCTCCCGCCAAACACGCTCGCTGGCCCCTCCGAGGGGGAGACACCTGATCGTGACTGGCGCGGCATTGACACAGAAGCTCGTACCGAGGCGCATAAGTTGGTAGCGGAATGGCTGATGCAGTGAGTGCCGCCCAAACGCTCGGGCAGGGACGGATGGCTCTTCGTTGAGACGACAATGACTGTGTGGCGCGCAATGAAACGGAGCCTTCGACTCGTCATGCCGGACAAATCCTGGCGTGACGGCCGCCAAGTTGCAGGCGGCGAGAGACGAGTCCGCTAAAACAGGCTTCCCTGGTCGACTCGTTTCGTCGTGCGCTTCGGGGCGGGTTTGGTTTCGCGTGGTGCCGGCTTTGGCCGATCCGGTGTAACAGTGAGGTCGCCGTCTGCCGTAGCAGACACCCGTCCGTCGGCAAATTCGATCGAGAGCGCCGTTCCCGGTGCAACCGCCTCGGCCGAGTGCAGGGGGTGGCCGGTATCGTCGCGCACCAGCGCAAAGCCGCGTGCCAGTACACTGCGATAGGACAGGGCCGATAGCAGCTTGCCGCTGTGCGCGACGCGCGCATCGAGCCGCTGCATCGTGGTGACGAGCGCACGGCGGGCGCGCTCAGTGAGCCTCACGATGCGCTCGCGTTCGCGCGCTACTCGATCGCGCTGTGCTTTGGCATTGGAAAGCTTCGACGCCCGCAACCTCGTCTCGAGCCCCGCATAGCGGTCGCGCCGCTGCCGCAGCAGCGATCGCGCGGCGAGCGCCAGGCGTTCACCGGAGACGGTCAGCCGATGATCGGACTGTGCGATCTGGCCGTGCAGCACCCGCAAGGTGAGCCGGGCGCTGGCTGCAGCGAAGCGGCGGAAATGCGCGTGCGTGTTGGCTTTCAGACCGCGGGGCAGGGCAGAGCCTGCGGCATCGAGTCGTTGCCGCGGGATCGCCAGCAAATCAGAAGCCGCGGGCAGCGCGCGTGCGGCGGCGCGCAACTCATTGCGGCGGCTTTCCTGGCCGCGCTGCCAGCAGGCGCGGCTGCGGCGCGCGAGGTCGGCGACCTCGACGAACAGTTCGCTGCGCACCGGAACGGCCATCTCGGCGGCTGCCGTCGGTGTCGGCGCGCGCTTGTCGGCGGCGAAATCGATCAGCGTGATGTCAGTTTCGTGCCCGACTGCCGAGATCAGCGGAATCATGCTTTCGGCCGCCGCCCGCACCACGATCTCCTCGTTGAACGACCAGAGATCTTCGAGCGAGCCACCGCCGCGCGCCACGATCAGGACGTCGGGCCGCGGAATCCGGCCGCGTTCCGGTAGCGCGTTGAAGCCGCGGATTGCGGATGCGATCTGTTCAGCAGAGCCTTCGCCCTGCACCTTGACCGGCCACACCAGTACGCGGCGGGGAAAGCGATCCTCCAGCCGATGCAGGATGTCGCGGATGACGGCTCCGGTCGGCGATGTGACGACGCCGATCACTTCGGGCAGCCAGGGCAGGAGCTGCTTGCGCGCCTCGTCGAACAGACCTTCGGCGGCGAGCTTCCTCTTGCGCTCCTCCATCAGCGCCATCAACGCGCCGATGCCGGCCGGCTCCAGCGCCTCGATCACGATCTGGTATTTCGAGGAGCCCGGATAGGTGGTGAGCTTGCCGGTGGCGATTACCTCCAGGCCTTCCTGCGGCTTGAAGCGCATCCGGCTGTGAACGCCCTTCCAGATCACGGCCTCGATCTTGGCGCTCTCGTCCTTGAGTGCGAAATAGCAATGGCCGGAGGAATGGGCGCCGCGGAAGCCTGAGATCTCACCGCGTACGCGAACATGGCCGAACCGGTCCTCCACCGTCCGCTTCAGCGCGAGGGACAGTTCGGAAACGGTGAATTCAGGCGAGTTGAGCAAGGGTTCCGCAGGCATCCGGCAATCGATTCGGCATATTGAACACGCGCTAAAGATAAGGCTTTCGTTTCTCCGCGCCAATCCGTGGCCTGATCGGAACAGTCTCCCATATCAGCAGGAACAGCGACGGTCGCAATAACCGTCCGATGCGGTTGGGTATCGGCTCTCTCTCTACACATTCTACAAACTCGCCGCATCAAGGAAGCGAAAGACCGTCGGATATGAGGGGACGCAACCGTGAATAAGGGATGTCGCAGCTGCACATGCACCGTCCATAGCCGCCAAATGCGTAGTCGCCATAGTCAATTGAGACCCCGTCGGAGCCGAATGACCAACCAGAAAAATCAGACGTCCTGTTTATCACCTCCTGAAGATCGACGTTGCTCGCCTCATCCTCAGTTAGACCGTGGATATCAGCACCATCTATTCTCTGCTTCAAGACCTGCGAACGACATTCCTGAAACAGCTCACTGGCTTTGGCGCCTTTGAAATAGTCGTCAAATTTCAATTCTTGTCCTGTTGGGATTTCGATATTTAGGTTTCTCGATAAGCGAAATTCGTGAGCCTGACCAACATAATTGTTGTAACCGGATGACACTGAAACGAGGCGTGGCGACGCGTATACGCCAATGTTGAGCTCGACGTAAAATGACTCGGACGGCAACGGTGGGCGATCGGGCTTCGCATCATCGATCGCGCCCTTCACGAGGTCTTCAATCCAGGCATTTGCTTTGGTTTGCCAAACGCCCGTGCCGGTGAATTTGATCGCGTTGATGCTAAGCTTCGCTGTTTTGCTCGTAGCGGGACGGTAGATTAGGACCGGCCGGAACAGACCTGGCTTGCCCTCCAATAATGTCTGGCGATTTGTAGCTTCCTTTGCAAGGCACTTCGGCAATGGAGTATCGGCTCGTTTCGCGAAACAGGTTGAGTCGCGTTCTTGAATCCATTCGTTTTGTGACAAACGGAGGTCTGCTCGCTCGTCATCTGACAGCACACCAAGCAAATGGCTGTACGCAAGGCCGAGTGCCTTATCCGCCGCGAGCGCCTGTTGGTCGCCACAGATTGCGCGCTCGACATTATTCTTAGCTTTGGTACAGTCGATCGCCTGGGCTGGGTAGGCGGCAAGCGTCAAGATAACAGCGAGCCAGAACCTGCGCATGTGTGTGCCTCCATTCGAAACTCGCATGCGCATTGCATTCAAGTTGTAGTCATTCAAGTGTGGAATGACCCGTGGTGCAAGAGCTATTTCGGTGGAGCGATGTTGAGGAAGGAGACCGAGTCTCCGGCACAGGATGGGCTGACCTTCGGGCAGGAAGGTGTTTACGCCTCACCGGAAAATGCCCAAGATAGGAGCCTCGTGCGGGCAAGCTGCATGCGGGGATCTGTACGGGGGACGCCCAGCAATCGGCGCACCTTCCGGGAACTATCGTGAGTATGGATTCCGGGCTCGCGCCAAAGAGGCGCGCCCCGGAATGACGAACGGAGTAAGACAACACCCCTTGAGACGAGCGCAGATTCGTGCGACCGACGCTCGTCTCGCATATCTTATTCTGGGCAGCCCATGCACATTCTCCTGATCGGTTCTGGCGGTCGCGAACATGCTCTTGCATGGAAGATCGCCGCTTCTCCCCTGGTGACGAAACTCTGGTGCGCGCCGGGCAATGCCGGCATTGCGCGCGAGGCCGAATGTGTGGCGCTCGATGTTGCTAACCACGCTGCCGTGATCGACTTCTGCAAGAAGAACGCGGTGGAGCTCGTAGTGGTCGGCCCCGAGATTCCACTTGCGGCCGGAATCGTCGATGATCTCGCAGCCGCGGGCATCAAGGCATTCGGGCCGAGCAAGGCGGCGGCGCAGCTTGAAAGTTCGAAGGGGTTCACCAAGGCGCTGTGCAGCGAATTCGGGATTCCGACCGGCGCCTATCAGCGGTTCGACAACGCGGCTGCCGCGCTCGCCTATGTCCGCGCGCAAGGCGCCCCGATCGTGATCAAGGCCGACGGGCTTGCGGCCGGCAAGGGGGTTGTGGTCGCCCAGACCGTGCGCGAAGCCGAGGACGCCATCGCCATGATGTTCGAAGGCGGGTTCGGCTCCGCGGGTACTGAAGTGGTGATCGAGGAGTTTCTGCCCGGCCGCGAGATCAGCTTCTTTGCGCTGTCCGACGGCGAGACCGCTATCCCGCTCGCTTCCGCGCAAGACCACAAGCGCGTATTCGACAACGATGTCGGCCCGAACACCGGCGGCATGGGGGCCTATTCGCCGACCCCGCTGGTGACGCCGGAGATTCACGACCAGATCCTCAACCGGATCATCCTGCCGACAGTGGCCGGCATGAAGGCGCGCGGCACGCCGTTCCGTGGGGTGCTCTATGCCGGTGTGATGCTGACGCCGCAGGGGCCGAAACTGTTCGAGTACAACGTCCGCTTCGGCGACCCCGAGTGCCAAGTGTTGATGCTACGCATGATGTCGGACATCGTGCCAGCGCTCCTTGCTGCCTGCGATGGGCAATTGAAGAATTTCGATCTGCGCTGGTATCCGGAATCGGCGCTGACCGTTGTAATGGCTGCCAAAGGCTATCCCGGCGACTACCGGAAGGGCACTCGCATCGAGGGACTGGACGACGCGGCCAAGGTGGAGGGCGTCGAGATCTTTCACGCCGGCACCATTGCCAAAGACGGGGCCGTCCTCGCCAATGGCGGGCGCGTACTCGACGTCTGTGCGCTCGGTGAGACCGTTACCGAGGCGCAGGCCCGCGCCTATGAAGCAGTTGATCGCATCCGCTGGCCGGAGGGTTTTTGCCGCCGCGATATCGGTTGGCAGGCGGTGGAGGCGGAGAAGGCGAATACCTAACTCGTCATTCCGGTCGGCGCGACTTGCGCGCCGATCCTAAAATCGTTGGGGGTGTCTGGCGATCGCGCGTCGCCACATCGAGCATTGGCATTTGTGCTACGTGCCACGAAATAGCAAGCGAAAGGGTGGAAGCATGTCCGATCTCGTAGACCTCTTCCCAGGTTTCGCTTCCGAATGGATCAATACCTCTTTGGGCCGCATCTTCGCGCGCATCGGCGGCAAGGGACCACCGCTGCTGTTGCTGCACGGCTTCCCCGAGACGAATGTGATGTGGCATCGCGTCGCGCCTCGCCTTGCCGATCGCTTCACGCTGATCGTCGCCGACCTGCCGGGTTATGGCTGGTCTGATATGCCCGAGAGCGATGCCGATCACACGCCCTACACCAAGCGCGCGATGGCGCGCACGATGGTGGAAGCGATGGGTCAGCTCGGCCATGTGCATTTCGCGCTCGCTGGCCATGATCGCGGCGGCCGCGTCGCCTATCGCCTGGCGCTCGATCATCCTGGACGATTGTCGCGCCTTGCCGTGCTCGATATCCTGCCGACCTATAATTACTGGGAGCGCATGAACCGGCTCTATGGGCTGAAGATCTATCACTGGACCTTTCTGGCGCAGCCGCATCCGCTGCCGGAGACGCTGATCTCGGGCAATGGCGAGTTCTTCCTCCGCTTCTGGATGGCGAACCAAACCAAGTCGAAGAACCTCGACACGATCGACAAACGCGCACTCGCACACTATCTCGCTCCGTTCCGCGATCCGTCGCGGGTGCATGCGATGTGCGAAGATTATCGCGCAGGTGCCTATGCCGACTATGAGATCGACAAGGCAGATTTTGAGGCCGGCAAGAAGATCACGATCCCGCTGCTGGCATTGTGGGGTGAGGCCGGGATCGCAAGCGCCGCGGCGACGCCGCTCGATACCTGGAACCAATGGGCGACGAATGTGTCAGGTATGCCTGTCGATTCCGGTCATTTCCCGGCCGAGGAAAATCCGGACGTGACGGCAAAGGCGCTGCGGGAGTTTTTCCTGGCAGGGTAGTCGATCGCACGGACGCGAAGGCTACCGCCGCTCCCGAAAAAAGTCGCGAAGCAACTTCGCGGCGTCGCTTTCGCCGACAGCGGAATATATTTCAGGTGCATGATGGCAGGTCGGCGAGCTGAAAAAACGCACACCGGATTCCACCGCGCCCCCCTTGGGATCGGCAGCGCCGTAGTAGAGGCGGCGGATGCGCGCAAAGGAAATCGCGCCGGCGCACATGGTGCAGGGCTCCAGCGTGACATAGAGGTCGCAATCGACCAATCGCTCGGTACCGATCGCTTCTGCCGCTTGCCGGATCGCCAACACCTCTGCGTGCGCGGTCGGGTCGCGATCGGTCAGGGTACGGTTGCTGGCGGTAGCGATCACCTTGTAGTCCCGGACGATCACGCATCCGATGGGAACTTCGCCGGATTTTCCGGCGTTCCTGGCTGTTTTGAGCGCCAAATCCATGAAAGAGGGGGCAGAGACGCCTCGTATCATCGCGAGAAACCTGCTAGTAGCTGCGCCTTCAGCAAGAGTGGATGCCGGTTTGCCTGAGGATGCGGCTCAGTAGGAGCGCGCACAATGCCCTTTTGGCCGGTCCGAAGTGAGATATTTCATGCCCCGCGACAAAGACAAATACAACGATTCCTCGCGCGGCCGGCGTGATCGGGGCCCAGCCAAGGGGCGCACGGGCAAACCCCGCGGGCCTGAGAAGAAATTCGCGAAACGCGGCTTTGGTGCCGCCAGGGGCGACCGCGATCAGGGCTCGTTCGGCGACAAGCGTGAGGGCCGCCCGTTTCGCCGCCGCGACGACAGCGATGCGCCGCGCCGGGATTTCGGCGACCGGCCACGGTTCAAACGCGATGATCGCCCGCGCGAGGACCGTGGCGACCGCGCCCCGCGTAGCGAACGCTCCGAACGAAGGTTCGAGGATAGGAAGTCTTCGTACGGCGACCGGGACCGCCAGCCGCGCCGCGATTTCGGTGACCGGCCACGGTTCAAACGCGATGATCGTCCGCGCGAGGACCGTGGCGACCGCGCCCCGCGTGGCGAACGTTCCGAACGAAGGTTCGAGGACAGGAAGTCTTCGTACGGCGACCGGGACCGTCAGCCGCGCCGGGATTTCGGCGACCGGCCGCGGTTCAAACGCGATGATCGCCCGCGCGAGGATCGTGGCGATCGCGCGCCGCGTGGCGAACGCCCCGAACGAAGGTTCGGCAATCCGGACCGTGGCCCGCGCCGGGATTTTGCCGGGCGCGATAGCGAGCGCGGGGAACGCCGCGATCGGCCGCGCAAGGATTTTGGCAAGGATTTTGGAGGCCGCGATCGCGGCGAGGAAAAACCTTGGCGCAGCGAAAAACCCTGGCGTCAAAGAGACGACCATCGGCCGGAAGGGCGCGGCGAAGAACGTCCGCGCTTTTCTCGGCGGCGGGAGGAACAGGGGGACGAGCGTCCTCGCTTTTCCCGCTCGCGCGAAGAGCGCCACGGTGAAGATCGTCCGAAACTCGGACGGCCGCGCTTCGATCGGCCGCGCGATGGACAGCGGCCGGAAGGACGCACCGAATGGCAGGAGCATCCGCGCAGTGAAGGGCGCTTCAGGGATCGGGGCGCTGATCGCCCGCGCCGCGATGAGGAAGGCGAGGGCCGGCCGTTCGCAAAGCGTCCGGCGTTCGGAGGTCGCGGTGCCTATCGCGAACGCAAGGGGGATTTCGACAGACGGCCGCCGCGCGAGGAGCCAAAACCGAAAAAGGCTGGTGAGCGCATCGCCAAGGTGCTGGCGCGCGCTGGTCTTGCCTCGCGTCGCGATGCCGAGGAGATGGTCACGCAGGGCCGCGTCACCGTTAACGGCCGCGTGATCAATTCGCCGGCGCTCGACGTAACCCCGAACGATACCGTGGCCGTTGACGGCAAGGTCCTGCCGCCGCGCGAACGCACACGGCTGTTCCTCTATCACAAGCCGCGCGGGTTGATGACGACGCACGACGACCCCGAGGGGCGGCCGACCGTGTTCGACAATCTGCCCGAAGGTTTGCCGCGGCTGATCAGTATCGGCCGGCTCGACTTCAATACCGAGGGCCTGTTGCTGCTGACCAATGACGGCGGGCTCGCGCGTGCGCTCGAATTGCCCGACACAGGCTGGCTCAGGCGTTATCGAGTCCGTGCCCATGGCGAAGTCACGCAAGCGCAGCTTGACCAGTTGAAAGATGGTATCGAGGTCGACGGTGTCAAATACGGCCCGATCGATGCGACGCTGGAGCGCGATCAGGGCGCCAATGTGTGGCTGGTATTTGCGATCCGCGAAGGCAAGAATCGCGAGGTGCGCAATGTGCTCGCCCATCTCGGACTGGAAGTGAACCGGCTGATCCGGGTGTCCTATGGTCCGTTCCAGCTTGCTGAACTGCCCGAGGGCGACGTTCAGGAAGTCAGGACGCGCGTGCTGCGCGAGCAACTGGGTGAAAAGGTGATCGCGAAGGCCGGTGCGGATTTCGGCCCGCCGCCGCAAGCTGAAGCCCGGGAAGAGGGCGGCGCGTCGCGAGACAAAAAGCCGTTCGAGCCCGCAGTCAAGCGCGAACAGATCAACGACCGCAAGGGCCGCCGCGTGCTGGTGCAGCGGACGGGTAGCGAAGAGGCGCGCGAGCGTAACGAGATGGAAGCCGCCGGCTACGGCCCGCCGCGCCGTCCCAAGCGCGGCTACCACGGCAAGCGTGATCTGAAGCCGCGGGAGGACTGAGTGCGCGTCGTCGGGGGACGATTGAAGGGCCGCAACCTGGCTTCGCCTTCCTCGCGCGATATCCGTCCGACTGCGGATCGGCTGCGCGAGTCGGTCTTCAACATCCTGATCCATGCGTATGGTGATCCGATAACCGGCGCGCGCGTGCTCGATCTCTTCGCTGGCACCGGAGCGCTCGGGATCGAAGCGATCTCGCGCGGCGCAACGTTCACGCTGTTCGTTGACAACGGCGCCGAGGCGCGGGCGCTGTTGCGCAACAATGTCGAGGCGCTGGGGCTTGGCGGAGTCACAAAAGTGTACCGCCGCGACGCCACCAACCTCGGGCCTGTGCATCCGGTCGAGCCGTTTTCGCTGGTGTTTCTCGATCCGCCCTATGGCAAGGGCCTCGCCGAGCAGGCACTCGCCTCGCTGCGTGACGGCGGCTGGCTGACATCGGGCGCGCTGCTGGTGGTCGAAGAGGCCAAAGCCGCACAGCTTGCCGCGCCTGATGGATTTACAGAATTGGAGCGGCGCATTTATGACGATACGGTGTTCGTGTTTTTGAGGGCGGCATCGGCACCGTAGGTTGGGTAGCGCAGCGAAACCCAACACCTTGGACCGATAGGGCTCGCTGATCACTCACATGATAGCTTAACAGATGACAGTGATGGTGCAAATCGCGCCATGTCATAATCGAGAGACGAAATGCGAGGGTCAACCGTTGGGTTTCGCGAAGTGCTCAACCCAATCTATGAGCTGAGGTCCGCTAGGTTGTGGCCTGCGTTCGTCAGCGATCAACGAAGATCCCGGATTTCGCTCCCGCTCAATCCGGGCTACGCTTGCCGGTGAGCGTAACGTGAACTCTGGTGAAGACACTCCATAAGACCAAAGGGCGGATTTAGATGGTAAGAGTTTGTGATGCTTCAGTCACGTCTACGGAACACCAGTGGGCGATACGATCGAACAGCGGGAGAGAGTTGTTCGCCGGCTCCTTTTTGGATGAGAAATATGCGGAAGGGCGCACGCTTCTGTTGACGAGCGTGTTAATTCTTGGAGAATTTTGGCGTGCGCCAGAGTTCGAGACATCAAGTGATACAACGCCAGACTTTCAGGTAAGTCTCCCGCAGTTAATGTTAGATAAGGCCAAGCTCGAAGAGCTCACTTATGAATTAGAGAAGTGGTTGGAGAGGCCGAAGGAGATATCACTGAGCTTATCGGGACATCCGCACCATCCTCTAGATGTCGCTATCGGGCCTCGATCACATTTCATTTCAACGATGGATCGACCGGTTTTCAGCTTGAGCTACGCTGCCGGGTCATTTGAAATCGGGAAATGGTGCTTTGTGATAGACCAGTCATGTATCAGGTGTTTCATGGATGGATTGACTCAATCGCTGCGAGCCTGAGTTGCGACCGGATTTCGCTTCCGCTCAACCCGGGCTACGCTCCTCACCGCCGCCCGAACAGCTTCTCGACATCGGCGAGCTTCAGTTCCACATAGGTCGGTCGGCCGTGGTTGCACTGGCCGGAGTTTGGCGTGTCCTCCATCTCGCGCAGCAGAGCATTCATCTCTTCCGGCTTGAGTCTTCGGCCGGCGCGCACCGAGCCGTGGCAGGCCATGGTTGCGGCGACGTGCAACAGGCGCCGCTCCAGGGGCAGCGCCTCGTCCCACTCGCCCATATGTTCGGCGAGATCGCGCAACAGGCCCGCCGCGTTGGTCTTGCCGAGCAGCGACGGCGTTTCGCGCACCGCGACCGCGCCAGGTCCGAAGGACTCGATCGCAAGCCCGAACGAAGCAAGCTCCTCGCTGCGCGCAAGCATCCGCTCCACCGTTGCCTCGTCCATCTCGACGATTTCAGGGATGAGCAGGATCTGCCGCTGCACGCCGTCGCGCGCCAGCGACGCCTTCAGCCGCTCATAGACAATGCGCTCATGGGCGGCATGCTGGTCGATGATGACGAGGCCGTCCCGGGTTTGCGAGACGATGTAGGTCTCGTGGATTTGCGTGCGCGCAGCCCCAAGGGGTCGGTCGACGAGATCGGGTGCGGGTTCGGCCTCGAAGCGCACGTCCGCGGTGGGCGCACCGACATCGAACGCGGCTTGGTCTCTCTCGGTAAAGGCGGGGGCCAGGGCGCCTTCTGATGCCGGCCGTGGCATGACGGGATAAGCCGGAGAGGCGCGCCAGTCCCAGTTTGTCGGCCGCGGCGCAAACGTTTGATGGAGCGAGGCGAGCGCGGCGCCGCCGCTGTTGGCGGCGGTGCGGCGGCCCTCCCGCGCGAGCCCCTCTTTCAGCGCATGTACAATCAGGGCCCGGACCAGCCCTGCATTACGAAAGCGCACCTCGGTCTTTGCGGGATGCACGTTGGCGTCGACCTCGCGCGGGTCCAGCGTGACGAACAGCGCCACCACGGGATGCCGGTCGCGCGGCAGATAGTCGGAATAGGCGGCACGCACCGCGCCCACGATCAGCTTGTCGCGCACCGGTCGGCCATTGACGAACAGGTATTGCCCGAGCGCATTGGCCCGCGTCAGCGCCGGTGCGGCGGCAAAGCCCGCGACCTCGACGCCCTCGCGCTCGGCATGCACCTCGATCGCATGGCTACGGAAGTCAGCACCAAGGATGTCGCCAAGCCGCGTCAGCCGGCCGGCTGCACCGGGCAGCGCCGCGGCCCAGGTGACCGGCGCACGCTCCTCACCTGCCAGTGTGAAGGCGACGTCAGGGCGCGCCATGGCGAGCCGGCGCACCACCTCGCGGATCGCCTCGGCCTCAGTGCGGTCGGTCTTCAGGAATTTCAGCCGGGCTGGCGTCGCATAAAAGAGATCGTTGACTTCGACCCGCGTGCCGTGTGCGAGCGCCGCCGGCATGAGGGCTGATTTCGCGCCGCCGTCGACCGAGAGCGTCCAGGCATGCGGTTCGCTGGCGTGACGGGTGGTGATGGACAGTCTCGCCACCGACCCGATCGAGGGCAGCGCCTCGCCGCGAAAGCCCAGGGTGCGGATCTGCAGCAGGTCCTCGTCGTCAAGCTTGGAGGTGGCGTGACGCTCGACGGCGAGTGCGAGATCCGCCGCGGTCATGCCGCCGCCGTCGTCGGTGATGCCGATGCGCCGCCGGCCGCCGCCATCGGTGAACACGTCGATCCGGCTCGCGCCGGCATCGATGGCGTTCTCCACCAGTTCCTTCACTACGCTCGCGGGACGTTCGACCACCTCGCCTGCGGCGATGCGGTTGACAACTTGTTCGGGTAGCTGGCGGACGGGCATGGATGACTCGGCTGAATCTAGGCGATCAATTTAATCTCGCCAGCGCACAATTGCATGAGGCGAATCCGACTACCCACATATCAACCCGCCGGATCGTCGGCCGCAACCGGCCGCTCAATCGTCGAGACGGCGTCCGCCACGTCCGGCCTTGACGTCGCTGCGCCGCTTCTTGCCTTCGAGCCGGCGCTGCTTGGAGGCAAATGTCGGCTTGGTCGCGCGGCGCGGCGTCGGCCGTATCATCGCCTCACGCAGCAATTCAGTGAGACGATCGATGGCATCCTGACGGTTGCGCTCCTGCGTGCGGAAACGCTGTGCCTGAATCACGATGACGCCGTCCTTGGTCATGCGCTGACCTGCCAGCCGGGCCAGCCGTATCGAGGCATCCTCGGGCAGGGTCAACCTGCGTGTGTCGAAGCGCAATTGCGCCGAGGTTGCGACCTTGTTGACGTTCTGGCCGCCGGGGCCGGAGGCACGGACGAATCCGATCTCGATGTCGTCCTCATCGATGGCAAGATTGCGAGAAATCCGCAGCATGGCGTCACCATTTCTTCGCATCATTTTTGTCCGAAAACCGGTGCCCACTTTTCGGAAATGATGCGCGTCGCGCCCGGCCGGGGCATCCATATTGAGCAATGCTGCATCATGAACGACGGGAACGGTTGGGACAAGTCCGGGGTAGCGACAGTCGGGACGGGGATTCAGTCTTCAAATCAGCAAACATGTCTTCGCGTCCTCGCGGCGGCAAAGCCCGAGTTTTCGAAGAAGGTTGTCAATACCGCGTTTCGCGTCTACTAGTTGTGAAGCTATGAAGGTACGTGGTGAGTTCGGGAGAAGGATCGGAGGAGGAGTGGTGCTTGCTTTGACTCTGCGCGATGTAGCGCTCGCTGAGCTTTTCGAGAACTGCGCTGCTGCGAACGTGAGGGCGTCGCGATGAATCTGCGCCATGTGATCCCCTTAGCAGCCGCTATGTTGGTCGGTTCGTCGACTTTGGTATCGGCGCAGGACAATCTGCTCGGCCGGTGGCGCGATGTCGCGTCACACGGCGATCCGATCGGCTTACTAGAGATCTCGAAAGACAGCATCGCCGTCGGTCGCAAGGTTACTTATCAGGTGAAGCCAGCCGGGGCCTTTGGCGACGGCCAACTATTTGAAGTCACCGGGCTGAACCGCAAACAGGACCCTGAGGGCTGCGGCCCTGACGGAAAAGTGCGCTACCTTGCTGTCCAACCCTTTTCAATCGCGCCGGGCATCAGCGGCCAGGCGATCAGCGTGTTTTTCTATTCCGGCAGCTCGCCGCCAGCCATTGAGTCAATCAAAAACGATATCGCGCTTTGCTCCATCCGCCCCTTCAGCCGGTGACCGCCGCGATCACCTACGCCGGCCAGGAATCATCGTGGTGCGTTACACGGTGATAGACCGCCCGGGTTTCGCGCTCTGCATCACGGCTGTGCAGATGGTTGAGGTCGAAGGTAGGCGAACATGTGAGGCACATAATCCGCCTTCCCGATCTCAATGCCCTGGTTTCGCAAGATGGCGTAGGCCGTGATTACGTGGAAATAGAATTGAGCCAGCGCCCAATCACGGGCGTATTGCTCGCCCGTCATGTCGAAGACAATTCCGTTTGGAAGCTCAAGCGTGATCGGACGCTCGACGCCACTATCGAGAGCGTGTGGCTCAATGTCATTCAGAAAATGCAGCGCTTCATCAATGCGGGCTTTGGCGTTTGCGAGCGAACCCGGTGTCTCCCCAGCGCTACGGCCTTCAGCGGCTATCTCGTCCAACCAATGCGGCACGGGTTTCCCCCGAAGCCGGAAGGTTGCTTCTAGCGCTTGAAAAGCTGCGAAACGTACTTGCGAGGATAGAGGATACATATCGGGGGCGAGCCGCGCAGATAACAACGCTTCCGCCTTGCCATCTGGCATCTGCGCTTGTGCCTTGTCGAGCAGACCCGCCAACGTCCGCAGCATCTGCTTGTAAGTCGGAATTAGAAGGTCAGTTAGCGACAGAGCAGCCCTCGCAGTCTGAAACTCAAAAGATGGTTCATGCAGCGGGAACCTTGAACAGCGGCGTGATAAGGTCGATGCCGCATTCGAGGTTCGCGCACCAATCGATAAATTGGTGGACCATCTCTTTGCCCGCAAAATAGGCGCCATGCTGCGGGGCAATGATTTCGATGTCGAGAGGCCGCACCATATCGGCCCATGCCTTCATGGCTCGGTTTGAAGCCATGTATCGGCGGTGAAAACCTTCGATGTAAGGAATGTGCGCTTCGAAATTCTGTACCTGCCCGTTTCCCGCTCCGATCGAAGCACCAAGATCGCCGGTATAAAGGATCTTGGAAATTGGATCGTACATCTGGAAATTGCCCTCGCTGTGCAGAAAATGGGCCGGGAGCGCCGAAAGGCGTGCGCCCGCCATGTCGAAGACCATACCTTCGTCCGGAATCGGCAGCAGCCTGTTCGCGACCAGTTGGTCGAGTCCAAAATGCGGGACGTAACTCGTCCAAATGCGTGAGACATACGCAGTTGCGTCGGTCGTCATGAGCCAGCCGTTCAGCGCCGCCACGATGTCTGGATCCTGATGGGAAAGGAAAAGATAGCGCAGTCTTGCCCGTGCAAGGACCGAAAACGTCTCGGTCAGCACCCGGCTGTACACTTTATGGCCGCCCGGATCGAGCAGCATTGCCTCGCCGGCATGGATGATGAGGTGTTGATTGGCCTGAACTGCGTGGTTGCCGGCATCAAAATCTTGCAGCAAGACGCTCTTATGGACGCCATCGTCGTAAAGGGTGGTGTTCGGCATGAGAAATGGCTCCAGTGTATTCGGGTAACGCCTCGCCTTTTGGTCGAGGTTCCCCGCGCGATGATGACGAGCCAATCAGGCCCCAAATGCGAGTTCGACCAAGCGCTGAAGCCGAGGAAAGGAGGACACGAATCCGCTGACCAGGAATGCCTTCATTTAATGGATCGACACCAATCGTGTCAGAAATTGCCGTGATGTTGCAATTCGACGTCAAGGAGCGAAAACGCGACCTTGATTTATTATTCTCGATTGACGATAGTCAAGGCTAAGACTCGGAAAATTCCAGCTCCCGCTGCCCCATGGAACCCGCGGGCCAAGCTCGGACCCGAACGCGGTTCTGCTCGGCCGTTGCGTTGGACCGCAAGCCGCGAACGCTCATACGGTCTTGTAACCTTCCGACCAGGAGTCCTGGTCCAGTTCGTATTCGTCCAGGTAGAACCCTTCTGCAGCGCTCTGTGCATCCCTGTCCGCCATCTGAGGCAGATCGCGAAAGCCGGGTAGCCTCCTAAATCGGTCCACCGCGGCCAGAGCATTTCCTTGGGTCGAATACACCCCAAGCATCTTCACGTCCTCCTCGTCGCCATCGAGAAGATGCAGATGCTGGAGCACGAAAACGCGATTCATGTTTTGCGGACCACCGCTTGAACTTAGCGACCGCCAAAGGCGAGTGACGGCGCCATTCAGTTCGGTCTTGGCGCAGGTGCGGCGACCGGTTGCGCGGCGGCTTGCGGTGCCCGGCCGACGACCACGGTCAGAAGTCCCTGACCCCACAATCGCTTGGCGATCTGTTTGACGTCATCCATCGTCACCGCATCGATGATCGCATTGCGCTTCTCGATGTAGTCGATCGGCAACTTGTCCAATTGATATTGCAGCAGCGCCTGTGCGAGCTTCGAGGATGTATCTAGCGAGAGCATCTGCGAGCCCTTCAGATACGATTTGGCTTCGTCGAGCTCCTTCTGGGTCGGACCTTCCTCGGCCATGCGGCGGACCTCCTGATCGATGGCTTCGACGGTTTCACCGGCACGGTCGGCACGCGTGCCGGTGTTGCCGATGAACAGCGCCGAATGATCCATCCAGAGCAGCGCTTGATAGATCGAATAGGCGAGGCCGCGTTTTTCGCGAACTTCGCGATAGAGCCGCGATGACAATCCGCCGCCGCCCACAATGTGGTTGGCGACATAGGCCGCCATGAAGTTCGGATCATTGCGCTTGATGCCAGGGCCGCCGAACGTGATCACCGTCTGCGGCACATCCAGCGGGATGAAGGCGCGCTGCGGAGGCTTGGCTGCTTCGACGTCCGGCACCGGTGTGAGGTTGGCCTTCGCCGGCAGCGTGCCGAACGTCTGGTCGAGCAATTTGCCGAGCGTGACCGGATCGACGTCGCCGACGACGGCGACCTTCAGGGTGTCTTTGGCGATGACGCGGCCCACATAGTTCTTGAGATCGGCGACGGTGATGGTGGGCACGCTCTCCAGCGTACCGTTGGTCGGGCGGCCGTAGGGATGGGAGCCGAAGGCAAGCTCGAGGAACTTGTTGCCTGCGAGCGAACTCGGGTTCGTGCTTTCGCGACGAAGTATCGAGATGATCTGCGAGCGGATTCGATCGACATCGTTTGCATCGAAGCGGGGCGATGTCAGCGCCATCCGTAACAGGTAGAAGGCTTCATCCTTGTTGTCACGGAGCATGCGCAGGCTGCCGCGGAAGGTGTCTCGGGTGGCGCTGAAGCTGAGCTCGATGGCGCGGCGATCGAGCCGCTCGTGGAAGGCCTTGGAGTCGAGATCACCGGATCCCTCGTCGATGAGACTGGCGACCATATTGGCCACGCCCGGCTTGCCGGCAGGGTCCTGCGCCGCGCCGCCGCCGAAGGCATATTCCATTGCGATCAGCGGGACGGTCGCGTCCTGCACGAACCAGGCTTCGATGCCGCCAGGAGAAACCAGGTGCTCGATCTTGGCCGCCGCCTGCGACGGCGATGCGGAGGCCAGCGCAAGTGCGACACAGGCGGCGAGAGCGCAGACCATGCGTTGCGCGCGAAGGAAATGATGGGTCACGAACGCTTCTCCTCGCGCTTGGCAGTGGCGGTGTCCTTGATGAGATATCCGGTTGCCGAGCGCTTCTTGTCGAGCCACTTCTTCGCGGCCGCGCTGACCTGATCGGCCGTTACCGCGCGAATGCGGTTCGGCCAGTTCCGGATGTCCTCGATGGAAAGGCCCGTGGCCAGTGCGGCGCCATACCAGCGCGCCAGCATGGCCTGGTTGTCCTGGGCGTAGATCGCATCCGCGATGAGCTGGGTCTTGACCCGCTCCAGATCCTCGGCACGGATCGGCTTCTGGACCACGTCCGCGATCACGCTGTCGACGATTTGTTCGACCTGGGCGAACTCGACGCCGGGCTTCGGCGACACCGAGATCGAGAATTGGGAGGGATCGAGCGAAGTGCTTGAATAGTTCGCGCTGGCGCTGACGGCGAGCGGGCGGTCGACCACCAGCGCGCGGTAGAGATAGGAATTGGCGCCGCCTCCCATCAACTGCGCGAGCACGTCCAGTGCCGCACTCTCGCCCGCGGCGGCGGTTGTGGCCGAGGGTACCAGATAGTATCGCCTGACGCCGGTTTGTTCGACGCGCGGATCGGACAGGGTCACGCTACGCGGAGCCGCCGGTTCAGGCTCCTGCGGACGAAGGCGGTGCTCGGGAATCGTGGGCTGTGGCGGAATTCCGCCGAAGTAGCGATCAACCAGCGGCTGGACATCGGCAGCCTCGACGTCGCCGGCGATCACCAGGATCGCGTTATTGGGTGCGTAGAAGCGGTGATAGAAGGCCAGCGCGTCCTCGCGGTTGAGCTTTTCAATCTCGTGATGCCAGCCGATCACCGGTCTGCCATAGGGATGGTTCAGGTAGAGCGCAGCCATGATCTGCTCGTTGAGCCGCGCCTCGGGATTGTTGGCGACGCGCATATTGTACTCCTCGAGCACGACGTCGCGCTCGGGCAGCACGTTCTCATCCTTCAAGATGAGTCCGGTCATGCGATCGGCTTCGAATTCCATCATGGTCGCCAAATGCTCACGTGGCACGCGCTGGAAATAGCTGGTGTAATCGACCGACGTGAACGCGTTCTCGTTGCCGCCGATCCGCAGCACGGTCTGGGAGAATTCACCGGCCGGATGCTGCGCCGTGCCCTTGAACATCAGATGCTCAAGAAAATGAGCAAGCCCCGATTTTCCGGGCGTCTCGTCGGCTGAGCCCACTTTGTACCAGATCATCTGGGTGACCACGGGGGTTCGATGATCCGGGATCACCACCACCTGCAGGCCGTTATTGAGGGTGAAACTCGCCGGAGGGAGCGATGTCACCGTGGTCTGGGCGCGGGTGGCGCTTGTTGAAAGAGCGAGCGCCAAAACGAGCGCCGCGGCAACGGAAAAAACTGATCGGTGCGAGGACATTATGATCCTTGTGAGGGCCCTGAACCAAATCGTTCGGGTGAAAGAGCACGGCATGTTACCGCGGGCGGCTGTTGTCTGGCGTCACGAAGCAGAGAGGCGCCATTAACTCGACGCAAAACGATTTCAGTCACCTTTACGCGAATACCGGAGTCGAGACCGCACAAGTGGGCCCGAGGAGATACTACGGCTGCAACGTTACCTCTCCGCCTCAAGCAACTCGGAGTGAGTTATGGCCAGACAATGGTGGTCAACGAGATGTGTGAATACGATCGGCCTCAAACGGGGGGTGAGAGCTCGCAAAACCGGTTCCCACCCTTGCGGGTCACGCTCTACTCGCGTTCCTTGCCCGTCATGATGTCGACGTCCTTGTTCAGCGGCTTCATTGGGCCGGAGCCATAAGCGAAATTCGGTGAAGGCGTCTGATAGCCTGGTGGCGGCTCGACCAATGAGTCCCGCGTCGGCTCGCCCTTGAATTGAGTCGTTTCGACGGAATTGCCCTTGAACATCCCGAACAAGCCTCCGGAGAACCCGAGCTGTGACGGGCTCAGCATCGGGCTATTGGTGACGCCCGGCTGGATCGGATCCTTCTTGTCCGTGCCAGTGCCGGCGGTCCTTCCGACGTTCATTTCGCTCGGCGACAACGGCCGGGCGGCCTCCTCCGGAGTCAGCTTTTTGCTGTTTTTCCTGGCGGCTTTCGCCGCCTTTCGTCGCGCCTCGTCCGGATCCTTGGGCCAGTTCGGCGCGGTCACTTCGGCGGAAGAGGCGGGTGGCGGTAGATCAAGCTTGGGCGGGACGACCAACGGCGAACGCTCGCGATATTCGATGCCGCGGTGGGTCTCCATGTTGGTCCCGCCGAGGCCGGACATGACGTTGTCGATGATTTTTTCCTCGAAGGTCCTGTCGTCGTCCTCGTGTTCCTGCGCCCGCGCAACCCCGGTTGCCATGACCAGTCCGATGCCGATCGCTACAGCAGCAAACCTCAGCGTGCGCCATGGCGCTTCCGTCGAGTTCTCTACAATCCTACCGCTGGCTTCGCTGTCACGCATTGCTCTAACCTGTTCCACTTCCAAGGCGGGGCACCACGCCGAGCGGGCCCGGTCCAGGCAAGCAAAACCCGCAAACGAGACCCGCTTGTGGTGCCTATCGGCCGGGATCAGGGCGCTTTTGCGGCAGGTACCCCCGTGAAGGAATCATACAATAGGGCCGCCACCCCAGCAACAATGGCTACATCCGCCAGATTAAAGACATACCAGTTATAGGTATTTCCGCCAATTTGGATATGAAACAGGGCAAAATCGACCACCGCGCCATAGGCCAGGCGATCGATGGCATTGCCGATCGCGCCGCCAATAATGAGTCCGAGCGCAATTGTCGCAAGCAGGGTGCGCGAGCGAGCCATCCAGATCGACAGCACAACCACCGCGACGGCCTTGACGATCAGGAGGGCGATCTGCGCGGAGTGGCTGTCGCTCTGCAACCAGCCGAAGCTGATCCCGACGTTCCAAGCCAGGACCAGGTCGAAAAACGGCGTCACCGTCACGGCGCCGCGGCGGCCGATGTCGAACACGAACAGGAGCCAGAGCTTCGAGGCCTGGTCCAGCACGACGGTAACAACGGCCGCAACGATCCCAGTGCGGAGGAGGGGGCTCATGGCGGCGTTGCCTCCAGGTCCGTTATACGCTCACCCCTAACGTCTTCCATTCGCGCAAGGCACGCGCGTCGCGTGGAGTAACGTCGGGATATTCAGGGTCTTCGCCCACCGTCGGCAGGATCTTCCAGCACCGCGCGCATTTGGTGCCTACCGCCTTTTCAACTACCACGGCGACGCCCGGAACATCATTCAGCCTGAATGCCGCATCTGGTGCATCCCCATTCGTCACCATTGCGTTTGAGGTGATGCAGATTTCCGGAAGATCGATGTCGAACAGCGTGTCGAAGATGTTCTTGTCGGAGACATAGACGAGAGGCGAAGCCTCCAGAGACGAGCCGATAGTCTTGGCCGCGCGCTCTAGTTCCAGTGCCCCGGTAACGACCCGGCGTACGTTGCGGAGAGTCTTCCATTTCGCGGCAAGCTTGTCGTCGCGGAATTTCTCGATCCCTTCCGGAAAGAGCGTGAGATGCACCGAGGGCTCGGCGCCGGGCTTGTAGAACTGCCAGGCCTCCTCGCAAGTGAAGCTCAGGACCGGGGCGAGCCAGCGCAGCACCGCGTCGCAGATGGTGTCGATCGCGGTCAGCGCGGCCTTTCGCGTCGTCGAGGACGGCGGATCGCAATAGAGCGTGTCCTTGCGGATGTCGAAATAGAACGCCGACAGCTCGCTGTTCATGAACGCGGCGAGTGTTGCGACCACGGTCTTGTAGTCGAACTCCGCATAGGCCTTGCGGATCATTTCAGCACGGACCGCAAGCTCATGCAGCATCAGCCGCTCGAGTTCCGGCATATCGGCATGAGCGACGGCATCGGCCGGCTTGTAGTGGTGCAGCGTGCCGAGCATCCAGCGGATGGTGTTACGCAGCTTGCGATAGGTCTCGACCGTGTTCTTCAGGATTTCCGGGCCGATGCGCTGGTCGTCGGTATAGTCGCAAGCCGCGACCCAGAGCCGCAGGATGTCGGCCCCGGATTCCTTGATCACGGTTTGCGGCGCGATGGTGTTGCCCAGCAACTTCGACATCTTGCGGCCCTGGTCGTCCTGGGTGAAGCCGTGTGTCAGCACGACGTCGTAGGGTGCCCGACCCCGCGTGCCGCAGCTCTCAAGCAGGGAGGAATGGAACCAGCCGCGATGCTGGTCCGATCCTTCCAGATACATCACGGTGTCCGCGCCGCCGTCGACCTTGCGCTTGATGCCGGC
>JGI24705J35276_12238602_pt1 | contig 28588 bp, 26 predicted proteins | sample TergutNt197P4_FD_35276 | JGI IMG/M metagenome (IMG submission 35276) | reverse complement strand
AGAAACAGGCGTGCGCAACGGTGCCTTCGGCGCCGACAAATTCGGTTTAAAAAATCTCAAGCAGGTGCATTGGAACCTCCGCGCTCCACAGCTTTATCAATATTCGCTTACCGCTGGCGAAGCCGTGCTCTCGGCGGATGGCGCACTTTGTGCTGACACCGGTGAGTTCACTGGCCGCAGCCCGAAGGACAAGTTCACCGTGCGTGACGCCACCACCGAAAAGATGTGGTGGGCCGGTAACCAGTCGATCACTTCTGAGCAATTCGAAGCGCTCTACCAGGACTTCCTCAAGCACGCCGAAGGCAAGACGCTGTTCGCGCAGGACCTCTATGGCGGCGCCGATCCGACCTATCGAATCAAGACGCGTGTCTTCAATGAGCTCGCGTGGCATTCGCTGTTCATCCGCACACTTCTGATCCGCCCCCAGGCGAACGAACTGCCGAGCTTCGTGCCGGAGTTCACGATCATCGATATGCCGAGCTTCCGCGCCGATCCCAAACGTCATGGCTGCCGGTCCGAGAACGTCGTCGCCATCGATTTCGTGCGCAGAATCATCCTGATCGGCGGGACTGAGTATGCCGGCGAAATGAAGAAGTCGGTCTTCACCACGCTGAACTACTACCTGCCCCTGCAAAACGTCATGACGATGCATTGCTCGGCAAACGTCGGGCCAAAGGGCGATGCCGCGATCTTCTTCGGCCTGTCGGGCACCGGCAAGACCACGCTCTCGGCTGATCCGAACCGCACACTGATTGGCGATGACGAGCACGGCTGGGGCCCGGACGGTATCTTCAATTTCGAAGGCGGCTGCTATGCCAAGTGCATCAAGCTGTCGAAGGAAGCTGAGCCGGAGATCTATGCAGCGAGCACGCGCTTCGGAGCCGTGCTTGAGAACTGCGTCCTTGATGAGGACACCCGTGAGGTGGACTTCGACGACGGCTCCAAGACCGAGAACACCCGTTGCGCCTATCCACTTGAGTTCATCCCGAATGCCTCGCGTACCGGCCGCGCGCCGCATCCCAGGAACCTGGTGATGCTCGCCGCCGACGCCTTCGGCGTGCTGCCCCCGATCGCGAAGCTTACGCCGGCGCAGGCGATGTATCACTTCCTGTCCGGCTACACTGCCAAGGTCGCAGGCACCGAGCGCGGCCTCGGAAACGAGCCGCAGCCGGAGTTCTCCACTTGCTTCGGCTCACCCTTCCTGCCCCACGACCCAAGCGTCTACGGCAACCTGCTGCGTGATCTGATCGCCCAGCACAATGTCGACTGCTGGCTGATCAACACCGGCTGGACCGGCGGCAAGTATGGCGTCGGCAGCCGCATGCCAATCAAGGTCACCCGCGCGCTGCTGACCGCAGCCCTCGATGGCAGCCTGCGCAACGTCGAATTCCGCACCGATAAATATTTCGGCTTCGCGGTACCGACTGCGCTGCCGGGCGTGCCGAGCGAGATCCTCAACCCGGTCAATACCTGGAAGGACAAGGACGAGTTCGACAAGACCGCGCGTGCGCTGGTCGGCATGTTCCAGAAGAACTTCGCCAAGTTCGAAGCCCATGTTGATGCCGAAGTCCGCGCCGCCGCGCCGGGTCTGAAGCTCGCGGCGGAATAGGCGATCAACGATCGGAAACGAAAAGGGCGGCCGTGGCCGCCCTTTTTTCATGCCTTGAAGTAACCAATCTGTGTCGTGGTTGCGAGGAGGCGGCCGTTGGGCGACCAGAGTTCAGCGGACTGATCGCCATAGGACTTGTGAAAGATTTTGCCGTCGGCGACCCCGAGCACATGGGTGATGTTTTCGGCGGTGAGTTCTTCCGCATCGGTATGGAAATAAGTCGTGAGCGACACTGTGCCGAATGGGACGATCTCGTGCCTGACGTGAAAGATGCGCGCGAAGAAGGCATCTGACATTGCCATCAGCGACAGCATGTCGAGCCTTCGCGGCACCTGGTCGCTGATCCAGAGTTTCGAATAGGTGCTGTCAGGCGCCGATTTCGGTACGCCGATCTTCGGCTCACCCTCGATAAAACGGAAATCATATTGGTTGGCCCAACGCGCCGCGATCTTGGGAAAGGAGCGCGTCTGCTCGAATGGTGTTGCGCCCGGAAACTCCGCTACCTGATGCGACCATGACGGACGGCGCTGGGCGAAGACGGCCGTGGCAAGTGTTGCGGTCTCGCCGCCGCCCTGACTGATCTCGACGCACCAGTGCTGGCTGGAGCGGTTTGCCTTCACGAGCCGCAGGTCGAGGTCGAAAATGCCTTGCGCAATCGGCGCGCAGTAATTGACGATCAGCGACAGCGGATCGCCGGTGCGCTGCGGATGGTTGATCAGCGCACGCAGTATCGTCGCCGCGGTCGCGCCGCCGAACGGGCCGACAAACGCCCAGTAGTCATCACTGGTGCTTCCCTGCCAGCGACGGTCAGTAGCTGTCACGCGCGTGGCTTCGTCGAAAAGATGCGGTGTCCTGGAGTGCATGCGTTCCATCCGTCAGATTATTACAGCTGTGCCGTCCCACAATCGAAACTCAATGGTTTCGTTGGCCTCACCGTATTCCTTACAGGAGGAGAGATCATGTGCGGGGTCATCCGTTACCCGTACATCCATCAGTTCACCGGCAATGCGTGTCAGAGCAATCACACTGACGTTGTGGATCAGATCGGAAATGAAACGCTCGACCGCTGAAGCTTCATCCTGCCCTGAAAAGCCCGTCAGGATGTCTCCATGCGTATGCCAATGAAAACCGTCAAAGCCGAGCGTCCAGTCCCCATCCTCGCAGGTGACCAGAAACTTCAAACTCCCATCTGGGCTAAGATATTCACCGACCGGCATCACAATGACTGGATTATCACAGGTGGTAGTTTCGGTGCCGCCGCCGTCTTGTCAACGGCGGCGGCAGGCGATGGATTTCACGGGCGGAAATTAGCGCGTCGATTCCCGCTGGTTGCCAGACTCCTGCGCCGCCGTCGGAGCCTGGCGGACCGGCACGTTCCAGATCTCCTCGGCATATTCGCGGATGGTGCGGTCAGAGGAGAACCACGCCATGCGTGCGACATTGAGGATGCTGGCGCGCGTCCATGCCGGCGCCACCCGCCAGCGCGCGTCGATGCCACGTTGCGTCTCGAAATAGGAATCGAAATCGGCACTGACCATGTAGTGATCGAGATAACGTAGCGCGTGCGCGATCGGTTCGAAGCGGTTGGGTTCGTCGGGCGAGAACTCGCCGCTGCTGATTGCGTTGATTGCGCGCGCGAGCTGCGGTGACTTGCGGATCACGTCGGTCGCATCCAGCCCCTGTTTGCGCCGGACCATCACGTCCATCGCCTCCATGCCGAAGATCGCGATGTTCTCGGCCCCGACATGGTCGCGGATCTCGATATTGGCGCCGTCAAGCGTTCCGATGGTGACCGCGCCGTTCAGCGCAAGCTTCATGTTGCCTGTGCCTGAAGCCTCCATGCCGGCCGTAGAGATCTGCTCGGAGAGGTCGGCGGCGGGAATGATGACTTCCGCGAGGCTCACATTGTAGTCAGGCAGGAACGCCACCTTGAGCCGATCGCCGATCGAACGATCGTTGTTGATGACGTCTGCGACGTCATTGATCAGCTTGATGATGAGCTTGGCATAGCGGTAGCTCGCCGCCGCTTTGCCGGCGAATATCTTCACCCGCGGCACCCAGTCGGCTTGCGGATCGTCCTTCATTGCCTGGTACAGCGCGATGGTCTCGACGATGTTGAGCAATTGGCGCTTGTATTCGTGGATGCGTTTGATCTGCACGTCGAACAGCGCGCTCGTATCAAGGTGGATGTTGAGCCGTTCACTGATCAGGCGCGCCAGCGCCAGCTTGTTGTGATGTTTTGCGGCTCGGAATTTCTGCTGGAACGCGTTATCGCTGGCTCGCGCTTCCAGAAGTTCAAGCTGCGTCGGATCGTCCAGCACGGCCTCGCCGCAGGCCTCGCGCAGCAGCTCGGTCAATTTCGGGTTGGCGAGCATCAGCCAGCGGCGGAAAGTGACGCCGTTCGTCTTGTTGGTGATGCGGCCGGGATAGAGATGGTTGAGATCATGGAACACGGTCTCCCGCATCAGGTCAGAATGCATCGCCGAGACGCCGTTGATGCGGTGCGAGCCGATAAACGCCAGTTGTCCCATGCGCACCCTTCGCCCGCTTTTCTCGTCGATCAGCGAGACCGAGGCGCGAAAATCGACATCGCCCGGGCAACGGGCTTCGGCAAGCGCCAAATGCTGGACGTTGATGCGATAGATGATCTCCAGATGTCGCGGCAACAGCCGCTCGAACAATTCGACCGGCCAGCTCTCCAGCGCTTCCGGCAGCAGCGTATGGTTGGTGTAGGACAGGGTCGCGACCGTGATCTTCCACGCCTCGTCCCAGCGGAAATTGTGCACGTCGACCAGGATCCGCATCAACTCGGTCACCGCGAGACTTGGATGGGTATCGTTGAGTTGCACGGCGGCCTTCATCGAAAGGCCACGCAACTGACCTTCGGCGGCGAGGTGCCGCCTGACGAGGTCCTGCAATGAGGCGGAGACGAAGAAGTACTCCTGGCGCAGGCGCAGCTCCCGGCCGGCGAGGCTTTCGTCGTTCGGATAGAGGAATTTACAGATAGCTTCGGCGCGCGCCTGCTCGGCGCTGGCGCTGACATAGTCGCCTGCGTTGAACACGTCGAGCCTCAATGGGTCGGGGGCGCGCGCGGACCACAAGCGCAGCCCGTTGACGTGTTGGTCGCGCCAGCCGACTATCGGGGTATCGTAGGCGATCGCCCGCACGGTTTCCGCCGGACGCCAGATGGCCCGATCCCTGCCGTTGTCGTCGACATGCTCGACGCTGCCGCCGAAATGGACGTGATAGACCACCTCCGGCCGCTGTAGTTCCCAGGGGTTGCCGAAGGTCAGCCATTCGTCCGGATACTCCTGCTGCCAGCCATTGTTGATGATCTGGCGGAACAGGCCAAAATCGTAGCGGATACCGTAGCCGATTGCCGGGATTGATAGCGTCGCCATGCTTTCCATGAAGCAGGCGGCGAGCCTGCCCAGCCCGCCATTGCCCAGCGCCGCGTCCGGCTCGCATTTGCGCAGGTCCGACAGGCTGGCGCCCAGGTCGCCGAGCGCAGCGTCGAACACCGCCAATAGCCCCATATTGTTCAGTGCATCGGTGAACAGCCGCCCGATCAGGAACTCCAGCGAGAAATAATAAACACGCTTGCGGCCGGTGTCGTAGGTCTGCTTCTCGGTGGTGAGCCAGCGGTGCACGATGCGGTCGCGCAGAGTGAGAGCCGCGGCCCGGTACCAATCGTGCTTGGTTGCCATCCCCACGTCCTTGCAGACCGTGAGGCGGAGCTTTGCCAGAATGGCGCCCTTGATTTCCGCCAGCAGCAGCTCGTCGATGGGCTGGCCGGGTGTGGGAAGATTCTGCTGGAACCATAAATCTTGCAAAATGGTCTCGTCCTGATGGTTGGCATTATATCTTCAAACCATACCCGTCTTGCGCCAGGATCGAAACCACCAGTGGTACTTATTGCACCCGTTCTAAAATCTGTGGTTATTGGCCCCGACCTTAGCCAGGGTGGCAGATGGCGCGACAACCGGAACGAATTAAGAACACTTTAGCAAGCCTTTGATATACCATTGTGATTCGGTGAGCCTGCCGACACAATATCTATGGTCTGTCCGATTTTGCGAGGACTACATGTCCACCATTGCCTTTGATCGATTTGCTCTCACGCGGATCGCCGACTTCGCCCGCTCGTTGTCGCGGCTACATCAGTCGGCGCGGCGCTGGCCTGTTGATGACGACCAGATCGACCGCGAATTCAACGCGGTTTGCCACGCAGTATGGGGCTACACCATCGACGACATCAGCGATGAATTGTTCGCTGCCGCCGACCACCTGTTTCTGGACACGCTGGATGAAGCGCATGCGCGAATCTTTGCCGCGGAGCAGGGATACGATCTGGTCGACGACCACGGCATGCTGACCGATTGGTGGGGCTTTTGCTGGATGATCCTCGCCGAGAAGCGCGGGCTGCTCACGGCGGAAAACCGCGCTGCCGCGCGCGTGGCGATCGAGGAAAAATATCGGGCGGCCCCAAACGTGATCGGCGTGATCATCGGGCGGTGACGTTCGGGCACGGTCATCGGGTGCGCCTTGGTGCGGGTCTTACTCCAACGCCGCGCGCGTAGCTGATCCAGGTGTCATCTTCTCCGGCTCCACCGACATGGCAGGGGCGGCATCGCTCTCGACCTCTGCCTCTGGCGCATGCACGGTACCCATCTCGACGATGGCGTTCACAGGCGCGACCTTGAGTTCGTCGAGCCGTGTTCGCACCTCGGCGGTGAGGCCCGCGTAGGACGCGATCGGGATGAATTCCGCGGTCTGGCTGTTGCCGGACTGGGTGCCGGAATACGCGACGAGTCCATCTGTGGTGGCGACGACGTCGCCGGGCCGCAGCGAATTATCGAGCGCAAGGTCGAACGGCACGATGCCGGTGGGGTCACGGCCGTTGCAGGTGCAGTCCGCGCGCAGCGCCTTGCGGTAGGCGTAGGCGTTCTCGCTGTTGGCATAGCGCTCGCCATTGCTGGCAGTGGCGCTATCGATGGTCGAGCCGAAATAGACCTTGGTGGCGCTCGCCGGACAGAAGGCCTGGCACATTTTGGCCGCCGCCGCGCCGCCGCGCGTCAGCGGGAAATAGCGGCCGTCGCAGGTGCGCACACAGAAGGCGGGCCCAGAGTGCGCAGTGCGCAGCGGCGTGGGTCGCGGATTGCCGTTGTTGTGAGGGGGAGGGGCAACGGGGGCGGCAAACGCTCTCGACGGCGAGGGTGCTTCGCGCTGCGGGTTCGGCAAGCCTCCGAACAGAAAATCGAACAAACCTTGGGCCGAGACCGGGGCTGGTAGCAACAAAGCCGGCGCAGCAAGCGCAGTGGCGGCAATAGGCATCACGCGCCGCCGCACGCGCGCAAAACACAACTCAGTATGCAACGCTTGCCCCAACCCACGCAACGACACGAACCGAGACGAGCATGTCCCGGCTTTCGGTTCACCATAGTGCGGGGTGGTAAATGGGCGGTGACCGGAGGCCGCTTTTCTCCAAGACAGGAGCGAGCAAGCAAGATCAGCCCTTCAGAAATTCCGAGGCTTTGTAGAGCGAGCGGAACGGCAGACCGGCCTCGGCGAAAGTTTCGCTCGCGCCTTCTTCGCGGTCGATCATGGTCAGGACCAACGTGACCTCGGCGCCAGCCTCGCGCACGGCCTGTACCGCCTTCAGCGCCGAGCCGCCGGTGGTGGTGACGTCCTCCACCACGACCACGCGCTTGCCGTTCAGGCTCTGGTCTTTCGCCAGTCCCTCGATGGCGAGACGGGCGCCGTGCTCCTTCGGTTGCTTGCGCACGAAAAAGGCCGCGATCGGATGGCCCTTGAGCCAGGAAATCTGCGCAATCGCGCCCGCAAGCGGCACCGCGCCCATCTCGAGCCCGCCGATATAGTCGAGCTGATCGTCCCTCAACGCCTCATAGGTCAGCTCGGCCAGCAGTGCCGCGCCTTCGGGATCGAGCATGGTCGGCTTGAGGTTGAAATAGAAATCGCTCTTTCGGCCCGAGGCGAGTGTGATCTCCCCGCGGCCGAAGGAGCGCTTGCGGATGATGTCGGCGAGGCGGGCGCGGGAGGCTGACTTCGACACGGGGTACTCTCAACTGGTTTGGCTTGTTGTTCGAGCATGGACCTTTTCGACAAGCCGCTTCAGAAAGCCGCCGCCCTCCAGGTCCGGATCATGCTCCGCAAGAAGCGGGATTTAATTTATCGATCGTTGCCGCCACATTCCAGAGCGGATTGCTGCCGTCAACACCCCCATGGGAGCGTCGGCAGCCGGCCGCCCGTCAGGTATTCCCAGGCGCTGGTTGTGAGGCCGCGCCGTTTCGTTCCAGGATACCGAATATCCACTTTGCGAGGCACGACACATGACCATCGATTTCTACGCCTGGAACACGCCAAACGGCCGCAAGATTGCCGTCGCGTTGGAGGAGATGGCGCTGCCCTACGAGGTGATTCCGGTAAACATCACCAGGGGCGAGCAGATGGCGCCGTCCTTCCTTGCGATCAGTCCGAACAACAAGATTCCGGCAATCGTCGATCCCGATGGTCCGGGCGGCAAGCCCGTCAGCGTGTTCGAGTCCGGTGCGATCCTGCTCTATCTCGGCGAGAAGGCCGGCAAGTTCCTGCCCAAGCCCCTGATCGACCGCATCCCGGTCTACGAATGGCTGATGTGGCAGGTGGGCGGCTTCGGCCCGATGCCCGGGCAGGTGCATCATTTTATCGCGCTTGAGAACGAACAGGATCGTGCTTACGGCCTGAAGCGCTTCACGGCCGAGACGCGCCGGCTCTACGGTGTGCTGGACCGGCGGCTTGGGGCCAGCGAATTCGTTGCTGGCGGGCTTTCGATCGCCGATTTCGCCATCCTCGGCTGGGCCTGGCGCCACGAGCGCCACAATGTCGAGCTTTCCGACTTCCCCAACGTAAAGCGTTGGTACGAGACCATGATGGCACGTCCCGCCGTGAAGCGCGGGATGGAAGTGAAGCTAGATTGAAGCGCGACGTTCCCCTTGGCCCGCAGTTTCGCCGTCGCAATGCCGTCTTGGCAGCTGCATCAATTGGTGCAGCTATAGATTGAGGTTACCAAACGCGACCCCGCTCCCACCACCTTGGCCAACACTCTAAGCTGTTCGCGGCAGCTCGCGTGCGTTGTTGGTTGAGGGTAGTTTAGACTGTGGTCGATCTCCCCCCAAATCTCTTCAAATAGCGTTCGCACCTGTATCTCGCATGAAAGCGGGGAATCAGGGCGAGGCCTTACCACGAAATGCACACTGGTGTACGAGCTGTCCTTTCGTTCGCAGCGGCACCCCAAATCAAGGAAAAACTGCTCGTACTCAGGGTCCCACGTATAAGCGATTGGTGTTTCAACAAGATGCCAATCGCGCTCCCTCACCTTCTCATCAATGACGTCCTTTATCTTCTCGAAATCATTCTGGCGTAAATGCAAAACACGCACGCCAGCGAAATCTGTAATCTCTTGAAAGCAATTGTCAGCGGTTATAGCCCTGCTTTCCTCGTTCTTTCTTCGGACCTTCTCCAGCAGGTGGTCGTCCGATTTTATTCTGGTTTTTACCGAGTGCACAATTGGAAATGATCCGGCGGATATCGTTGGATGCTTTTGGAATAAACCCGACACGGCTCCCATAAACAGTTCGAATTCATGACGTTTGCTCGCAAACGTCTCAACGATCTTCTGAGCTGGATCGGTCATGCGTCGAGCGTCTCCAACCGCTCAAGCACGTCTCTCGCGAAGTCATAATACTTCTCTCTTGTCCCCTCATAGATAGCTCTATTGCCGGCAATGGTGCTCCTGTCGGATTTCTCAAGCGAAACACAAGACGGCACCTTCCAAATTGGAAGGTGATATTTCTGTGCCATACTGGGTAGTGTAGAATGGGAGTGCATCACTGAAGTGCTACCGATAGGCTCAGCAAGTTGGGATGGAGAAAGATGAGACCTAACCTCCTTTTTGATATATTTTCTGACTGTTGCGGGTATCTGCTGCGCAAAATTGAAGTGAGCGCCCGCAAGGTCCCAATCGTTGCTCCCGGAGTATCTTCGAGCGTTATAGATGGTGAACCCCAGGAAGCGTACGAACTCTTCTGGAAACTGTGATTTCTTCTCATTCGATAGCAGGTGAAAGATTGTCTCAAACTGCTTTTTCCAGATCGAAAGCGAGTTGCCTATATTTCGAATCCCGTAGAGCGAAAACATGTCGGGATTACAGGGTATAAGGAATCCATCAACAAGCGAGATAACCGCTTTATTTAGAGCTCCTAAGCTTGGGGAGGTATCAAAGATAACCACGTCATAATCATACTGTCTTGCATACTCTTCTGCTATCCAGCGTGATCGCGTCACGGTACGGATTGCAAGCGGATCGCCCTGGTAAACATCGCTCCACCTTGAGGCGATCTTGTCCTCGTAGAGATGCAGCGTTAAGCGACCTGGCAGCAGATGAAGATTCTTCGCCAGTTTAACTGGTGGTGAAAGTTGCGGTATTTCAGCCGTGCCGTCCTCCGACGGCTTTAAGACGAAGTGAATTGATCGCGGCTCCTCCAGCATCGCTTGAAATCCCTTCGGATCCTTTTCGCGAGCGCTGTTGAAATCGTCGATATAGTCATCCTCGGCTGACCACATCTCCCAAATGGTCTCGTCGTTCAAAGCAAAAATGGTCAGATTGCATTGTGGGTCCAAGTCCACGATCAGCGTTCGCTTGCCGAGTTCGGCCAGCGCGTGGGCAAGATGAAATGTGAGCGTCGTTTTTCCGACGCCGCCCTTGTTGTTGAATACCGAAATGGACTGCAAAGAAATCCCCCAAAGAATCGAGCAGCCGAGACAAGAAAATCTATCCGCGCGTTTTGGTTGTGGCAAGACTTCAATGCGCCTCGTCCCAATTATCAGCGGCGCGGGCGTCGACATGCAGCGGCACCGAGAGCAGCACGGCCGGGAACGGCGCGTCCTGCATTACATGCTGCACGACCGGAAGCGTCGCTGTGACTTCCTCGTCTGGTACCTCGAAGATCAATTCGTCATGCACCTGCAAGAGCATCTGCGCGGAGAGTTTCTTTTCCGCCAGTGCATCCTCGACGCGGGTCATGGCGCGGCGGATGATGTCAGCGGCCGTGCCCTGGAGGCGCGCATTGATCGCGGCGCGCTCGTTGAAGGCGCGGACCGAGGCGTTGGAAGCCTTGATCTCCGGATAGTGGCATTTGCGGCCGAACAGCGTGGTGACGTAACCGTTGCGGCGGCAGGACTCCTTGGTTGCGTCCATGTAGGCGCGGATGCCGGGGAAGCGCTCGAAATATTTCCTGATGTAGGCGGAAGCCTCCTCGCGCGCGATGCCGAGCTGGTTGGCGAGCCCGAAGGCCGAGATGCCATAGATGATGCCAAAATTGATGGCCTTCGCGCGGCGGCGGATCTCGCCCGGCATGTCTTTGATCGGCACGCCGAACATTTCCGAGGCCGTCATGGCGTGAATGTCGAGCCCGTCGTGGAACGCCTGCCTGAGCACGGGGATATTGGCGATCTCGGCGAGCAGTCTGAGTTCGATCTGCGAATAGTCGGCCGAGACCAGCTTGTGGCCGGGCGAGGCGATGAAGGCGCGGCGGATCTTGCGTCCGTCCTCGGTACGAACCGGGATGTTCTGCAGGTTAGGTTCGTTTGACGACAGCCGCCCCGTGGTGGTTGCCGCGAGCGCATAGGTCGTGTGCACACGATGGGTCTGCGGGTTGACGAATGTCGGCAGCGCGTCGGTATAGGTCGACTTCAGTTTTGAGACCTGGCGCCACTCCAGGATTTTCTTCGGGAAGTCGTGGCCCTGCTCGGCAAGATCGTCGAGCACCTGCGCCGTCGTCGACCATGCGCCGGTCTTGGTCTTGGTGCCGCCCGGCAGTCCCATCTTGCCGAACAGGATGTCGCCGATCTGCTTGGGGCTGCCGACGTTGATCGGCTCGCCGGCGATCTCCTGGACTTCGGCTTCGACCCGTGCCGCGGTCTGGGCGAATTCGCCCGACAGCCGCGATAATACCTGGCGGTCGATCGAGATGCCGCGCCGCTCCATCCGCGCCAGCACGCTGACGAGCGGTCGCTCCAGCGTCTCATAGACGGCCATCATGTGTTCGGCGACAAGGCGCGGCTTGAGCACCTGCCACAGCCGCAAGGCGACATCAGCCCCCTCAGCTGAAAATGGCGTGGCCTTGTCGATCGTGACCTGGTCGAAGGTAAGCTTGTTCTTGCCGCTACCGAGGAGCGCGTTCTCGGCGATCATGGCATGGCCGAACGAGCGCTCGGCGAGTGAGTCAATCGCATGCGAATTGCGCCCGGCATCGAGCGCGTAAGCCATCAATTGCGCGTCGTCGTAGTTGCGAAGGGTGATGCCGTGTTGTGCGAAGATGACGGCGGAAAATTTGACGTTGAAGCCGATCTTGAGAAGCCCAGCCGACTCCATCACCGGTCGCAACGCACCGAGTGCATCCGCAAGTTTGACCTGATCCGGCGCAAGACCCGCATCGAACAGACCGATGCCGCCACCCGATTGCTTGTGGGCGAGCGGCAGGTAGCAGGCGTCATTTGGCGCCAGCGCCAGCGCAATGCCGCAGAGGTCTGCCTGCATCGGATCGATCGAGTTCGCCTTGGCCTCGACCGCGACATGGCCGAAATCGTGGATCCGCGCGATGAAGGCGTTGAGCTGATCGAGGCTTGTGATGGTCTGGTATTTGCTGCGATCCACTGGAATCTTGCGCGCGGTTTCCGCGCGCGCGGACGCCAGCGAGGCTGGCGTGCCCTTGAGGCTTGCGGCCTTGTCCTCTTTGCCTTTGTTTTGGACTGCGACGCCGGCCGCTTGGCTCGCTGCGCTCCCTCCACCGTCGAGAGGGAGGGTAGGGGAAGCGGAAGCCGCCTGCGTCGATGATGCAGAACCGCTCTTCAACGACTCGTCGGGCTCGATATCGCCCGGATTGATATGCGAATATTCGGCAACGCGACGGGTCAGGGTAGAGAATTCCATTGCCTTGAGGAAGGCGATCAGTTTGCGTGCGTCGGGCTCGTGGACGGTCAGATCGTCCAGCGGCACCTCGAGATCGACCTTGTCGTCGAGCAGCACGAGCTTTCTCGAGATCCTCGCCTTCTCGGCGTTCTCGATCAGCGCCTGGCGCCGCTTCGGTTGCTTGATCTCACCGGCGCGCTGCAGGAGCTGCTCGAGATCGCCATATTCGACGATCAGTTGCGCGGCGGTCTTGACGCCGATGCCCGGCACGCCCGGCACGTTGTCGGTGGAATCCCCGGCGAGCGCCTGCACCTCAACCACCTTCTCCGGCGGCACGCCGAATTTCTCGATCACCTCCGGGATGCCAATGCGGCGCTCTTTCATCGTGTCGTACATCACGACGCAATCGGTCACGAGCTGCATCAGGTCCTTGTCCGAGGAAACGATGGTCGCGCTCGCGCCGCGTTCGCGGGCCTGCCTCACATAGGTCGCGATCAAATCGTCGGCTTCGAAGCCTGCCTGCTCCAGGCACGGCAGATCGAACGCCAGCACGGCAGACCGGATCAATGCGAATTGCGGGATCAGTTCATCCGGCGCCGGCGGCCGCTGCGCCTTGTAATCGGGATAGATCTTGTTGCGGAACGTGATTTCCGACTTGTCGAAGACAATGGCGAGATGTGTCGGCCGGTTGTCTTCGGGCATGTCGCGCAACAGCTTCCACAGCATGTTGCAGAAGCCGAGCACGGCATTGACCTGCAATCCATCCGATTTCCGATTGAGCGGCGGCAGCGCGTGATAGGCGCGGAAAATGTAGGAGGAGCCGTCAACCAGAAAGACGTGGTCGCCCTTTCCGAGCGGCTTGGCAGCGATTGGCTTGGCGGCAACCGATTGGGCGGCGGGCTTCGCGGGAGTTTTGGGGGAGGGGTTTGGCATGACCGCAATGTAAGAATTTTTGCGGCGAAAGACAGCCTTGACGATGCCCGATCGAGCGGCTGTCCCGGAATTAGTGAGGGTAATGTTGTGTACGGTCATTCCGGGGCGCGACGCAGTCGCGAGCCCGGAATCCATAACCACGAATCGGGGTTATGGATTCCGGGCCTGTCCCTTCGCGCCATCCCGGAATGACCAAACCAAAATCGACCAAATCAATTCCCAGATCAGCGTGCACAACCAAACGCAAAGTCGTGTGGCGCCAATGCTGCAAGCGATTTTCGGCGACAAGATCCTGGCCACGTCGCGACCAGGGTCCTTTATTGCCACAGCTGCCTTGACGCCGTCGTCAGGCCGCAGGCGCCTTGCTCCGCTCTACCGACAAGCCGAATAGCGGGCGCAGCCGCGTGCCCAGAATGCTGCCGACGAACGCGGCGACAAGCCACAGCCAGCCGTGCAGGCTGCCGGAGGAAATTCCGCTGAAATAGGCGCCGATATTGCACCCGTAGGCGAGCCGCGCTCCATAGCCGAGCAGCAGGCCGCCGAGGATCGCGGCGAACAGCGAGCGCGCGGGCACCGACCACGAGGGCGAGAACTTGCCTGCAAGGCCAGCCGCCATCAGCGCGCCGAGAACGATGCCGAAATCCATCACCGAGGTGACGTCGGCGAACACGCTCTCACGTAGTGCCTGTGCACGGGCCGGACCCTGCCAGTAGGCCCAGGATGCCACGTCGACGCCGGTCGAGGCGACGATCTTCGAACCCCACAGCGCAAACGCCGAGGTTATGCCCCAGGGACGTCCGGCGAGATAGAGCGTCGCGAAGTTGCCGAGGGCCAGCGCGACGGCGCCCGCGACGAGCGGCCACGGGCCGTGGAGGAAGCGCTCAAAGCCGCTGGTGTGAGCCTGAGTAGCTCCAACCAGCCGGCCATGACGACGCTTTTCGACCCAGACCGTGACAGCCGCGATGCCGGCGAACAGCAGGAGGTTCAGTGCAAGCGCTGGAGCCCAGCCAAGCTCCTTGATCAGCGACACGGTGCCGAAATTCGGCTGGGCCGACCACCACGGCAGCTGCAGGGCCCCGATCGTTGAGCCGGCGATGAATGCGGCAAGCGTCACCAGCATCCGGGTGTTTCCGCCACCGACCGTGTAGAGCGTTCCGGAGGCGCAGCCGCCACCGAGCTGCATGCCGACGCCAAACAGGAACGCGCCGACCAGCACTGAGACACCGACCGCGCCATATTCACCGTGCACGGCCTGGCTGAACAGGCTGCCATGCGCCAAGGCCGGGAAGAACAGGACGACGGCAACGGCCAGCATGACCATCTGGGCGCGCAGCCCGGCGCCCCGGCTGTCGGCGATGAAGACACGCCAGGCAGACGTGAAGCCGAACAGCGCGTGGTAGAGCACGAGGCCGAGCGCCCCGCCCAGCAGGAACAGCGCGCCCTGGCGCCAGGAGTAGGCGGTCGCGAGTGCCAGCGCGCCGCCCACGAGTAGCGCAGAGGCGACCGTGACGACGGCCCGGCTGCTACTGGCCGAACCGGCGGTTCGCGCCGCTTGAGGCGCAAGGAGGTTCGCGTCGACGGATAGGTCGACGGTGGACTGAAGATCGGTCATTGCGGCTCCAAAACTGAGTTATTCTCAGTCTGGATATAAATTTTTCTCTTTTGTGCAAGGTTGTAGCGTCATAAAAGTATGAAATTCTACCGCGCGCTCGATCGATGTAAAAAACTTTCCCAATATTGCCCGGGTTGAGTGAGCGCATCTTCGCACCCTCGCGGCGTGAAACGCCCGAGCCTTTGCTCGTCTCTCCTCCGAATGGAGGATGCAGGGGAAGACCGGGCGGCGGCTGGCACCCGCGGCCTCTGTGCCAGGAATTGCACAGAGGAAGACATAAGATCGTGGGGTTTGCGGTGGCGAACGCAAGGATGCTCATAAGTTCGCCGCGCTTCCTGCTCGGCGTCGATACGGCGCCAGCCCTAATGCACTAGCCGCCACACTACCGCTCCAGTAGCGCCGACCCACAACACATTGCACGCAAGCATCTGGATGATGAACCCGGAAGTGCGCTTCTCCGCAGCCTTGATATAGCCAATCAAATAGAGAATGCGACCGATGACCCAGATCAAGCCGATACCGGCTGCTATCATGTCGCTGATGTAGATCGCAAACAGCCAGAGCGACGGCAGGAAAATCGGCATCCATTCCAGAGTGTTCATTTGCACGCGGAGCGCGCGTTCAAAGTAAGGATGGCCTGTGGTTGCCGGTGCCTTGATATCAAATTTAATGCGCGCCCGCCCGACGATCGCGTCGATAACAAAATAGAGCAGGACGGCCAGCAGCGTGACGAGAGCAGTTAGGTGATACATCGCAAGGATTCTCCCTGTACCTTCAGCTGCCTAACTCAATAGCCGGTCATTTCGAAGCCGTCACCGTCGCAATAGGAAAAGAGTTTCGAAGTCAACGCGCTGAGTGAGCCGATCAAACCATTGCTCGCGTGCAGGCCGCTTGAAATCATATAAGGGCCGTGCTTGGCGAGATGATTGCGGATAATCGGGCACCGGAATAGTGGAGGGATTCTCGACAAATGGAGCCATTGAGATACAGAAGAGGGTGGCATCTGATCACGCGGCAATGGCCGTAAAGCGATGCCGCGCATCATCTCGTTAGGCCGCACGCATGTCACATCTCGACCGCATTACCGAAAGAGTCACCCGACTTGGGGATCCGGGCTTACCGGGCACGCCAGTGCCGTTGCTTACCGTTGATGAATTCTTTGAGGGCAACTCAGTTGTCGGAAGCATTGGCTGCAATCTGGAAGGCGAGCCTTCACCGGAAACGTTTTACTCACTTTTCCAAACTATTGCGCAGCGTCCCGACGTTAAAGACATTCGTGTCCAAATCACCGCATTTGACGACCCGGCCTGGCCATTCACCGATACGGTTTACGTCATGACTACAGCCTCCCCCGAGGAGGTAGCAAACTGGTTTCCAGAGCATCTTAGACCAACCGAAACATCGGCGGGCTTTATAGATCAAGAGTACGAGCCGTATGCAGTTCCTGCTGGCGTGCAGCCTGTTACCTGTTGGTGGGACTGAGACGCGCTCCAACCCCTCATTCGTGGCGAGCCGTGGAGACCGGACCGATGATACTGACCACCGAAGAATTCGGAGATTTGCCAAATGTGGACGCCGCGTCACTGAATGAAATACTCACGGAGGATGCGTTTGGCGGATTTGCCATTCTGAGTGCGTCCGAGACGGATTTCATCCAGATCGGCAACATCTGGGGGCCGGAAACACAAGCCTTCTTGACGGCGCACGGCTCCGATCCCTGGGTGCTGGAATATCGTGAAGGCTCGCAACTGTATGAGGCGTTCGGTTATGTTACACTGGATCAGGCGCGGCAGGCGTTCACGTCCTACCTGGCAGGCACGTCGCAGTGGTGCAGCCAATTCTCATGGAACGCGAAACAACGATTTGATCGCTAGCCACCTATAACGTCGCCCCGCGTCACGAATCCACGTCTTGGCGAAGCCCTAAAGTAACGAGTTGCCGTCCTTTGGAAAGCTCTACCTGTTTCGCTTATCGCGAGGAGAAGCGAAAAGAGCGACATTCAACCAATGCCGCACTTTGTCGGTTCGCTGTTCCGTGAATATCGAGAACAGATATGAGACTGCGATCGAGGCTGCGACGCAAAGACCAAATTCGGAAAAAGCGAGAGCGCTCGGGGGTGCCTTATGGGCGGGAAGCCCGAAGTTTTGAAAAATGGCGATGGTTAAGAAGACCACCGGCAGATGCGTCGCATAGAGCGAATAGGAGAAGCCCGCAGCCCATCCGAAGAACCGGGCTCCAAGTGGAAATGAACGCAACGGCCGACACGTGATCGCAAGTGCAGTCCCTGTTGCAATCACGACGTTGGTTATCATTACATCGATGATCTGGAGGCGAGAGACCGCCATTCCTCCAACAATGAAGGTCAATCCCAACAGGCCTGCGGCCAAAGGCACCTGATGCTTCTGTGAGACCTGCCAAGCGGCCACACCGAAAAACCAGGCACCGAACCAAAAAGAAACCGAGTTTGTCAAATCGGTCGAGACGGACACTGCTCCGCAGAACACAAGAAGTGCTGCCGCAGAGCGGACAACTATTGGTCCTCGCGCTAATGTCAGCAGCGCTAAGATTGCCGGAGCCAACAAGTAGAGCGTCCACTCATATCCGAGCGACCACAATGCTGTGTTTTCTTTCCAGGCATCGCAAAGAAATCCCTGGACAGACGCGAAATGACAAAGAGTCGACCTGAGGCCGCCTAAGCCAGGCTGGTATTCGGAGAACAGAGGCCGAATGGTTTCTCCGCCGAAATCCCGGAGCAGCGTGTTTCCAATCCAAAACACTGTTCCAGTCAGAATGAGAGCGGGCACATAAACAACATAAATACGCGAAAACCGCGCGATCAGGTATCTCGTTAATTGGAACGATCCTTTCGACATTGACTTCACAATGGCGCCGCCAACGAGAAAGCCGCTCAACACAAAAAATATTACGACCGCTTCTTGCTCCAATACGGTAATCAGCCAGAAAAACTTGAGTGCCGGACCGGGCCGGTCAACAGAAGAAATGCTCGTAAATATCAAGCTCCGCGTGTGACCGAACAAGACAAGCAGAGCGGCCGCTGCGCGAAGCAGATCGAGTAACGGAGCATGATTGGGGTTCATTTCGGAGCAGATCCCCGGCTCCCGAAACAAACGATACCGCGCGAAATTCACTTATTCCTCAAAAATTGCACGGAGACGATGTTGCTACTAACAAGCGTGGTTAGACATCCGTAATTGGGTTACCTCGCCAATCGATCGATATGAGAATGGGCGGTGCTCTATCATGCTCCACTTGCTGGTACCAGAGGCAGGTGGCAGCCCGTGGGTTAGACGTAGCGATACGCACGGGCTTGGTTCCACACGTTCATCTCTCGCTGTGGCGTCGTGGGTTGCGCCTCTCGCCGCCGATAGGTGGAACTTCGTGCGTGTGGTCGGCGAAGCCACGCTTCTTGATCTGCTCAGACGTCAGCAGTGTGATTTCGCCTCCCTTGGGGTCAGCGCAGACAGTCTTCGAGGAAACTCGCTACCGCGCGCACGGCCGGCGCGCGGCGAAGGTCACGATGGACGACCAGCCAGATTTCGCGCCCCACCGGTCTTTGCCCGCTGTCGTAAAGCTCGAGTTCGGGATCGCCGAGGAATCTCGGCAAGGCTGCGAGTCCGACGCCGGCCCGTGCGGCGGCGGCCTGGTTCTCCAGATCGTTGGTGCGCAGCACGATCTCGCAAGTGCCGGCCAACTCGGTCAGCCACCGCTGTTGGGGGGCATCTTCCATGCTGGCGTCGTAGGCAATGAAGGTGAAGGCATGTGGCGGCGTGCCTCTCAGGTAGGACGACGCGCCGTAGAGGCCGAATTCGAAATAGCCGACCTTGCGGGCGATCAGGCCCGGTTGCTTTGGGCGCGCGAGGCGAAGCGCGAGGTCAGCCTCGCGACGGCTCAGCGAGGCCTCGCGCTTTTCGCCGATCAGCTTGATCAGGATGCCGGGATGCTGTCGGCGCAACTGGATCAGTCTTGGCGCAATCAGGACGTTCGCGAGTGAGGGCGGGGCGCTGATCGAAATTTGACCGGAAATTCCCGGCTTTGCCGCCTGTGCCGCGCGCTCGACAGCAAAGGCAGTCCCTTCCATCGGCGCGCCAATCGCCGCGATGCGTTTTCCGTCCTCGGTAAGGGTGTAACTGCGCGGTCGACGATCGACCAGCTTGAGCGACGTAGCCGCTTCCAGCGCGGCGACGCGGCGGGCCACGGTCACATGGTCGACGCCGAGGCTTCGCGCTGCCGCCGACAGGCTTCCCTCACGCGCCAGAACCAGGAAGTGCTGGAGGTCCGTCCAATCGATCATTGTGCGAAAGCTCACAATAAGATTTCACGTTTGAGCAGTTTCGCAGATTTCACGATCGGCTCATAGTCCTGCAATCAGACAGCAAGGAAGGACGGGATATGGCTGAGATCATCAGGTTGCGGGCGCCCGGAGGCGTGGAGCAACTCGAACAGGTCACGGTTGATCTCGCGCCGCCGGCGCGCGGCGAGGTTCGGTTGACGCAGACAGCAATCGGCGTCAATTTCATCGACATCTACCAGCGGCTCGGCCTCTACGCGCTTCCGCCAGAGAGTATTCCCGGCGTTGAGGCGGTCGGTGTCGTCGCGGCCATGGGTGCTGACGTCACGAATTTGAAGATAGGCGATCGCGTCGCTTATGCCGGCGCGCCCGTTGGCGCCTATGTGTCGGATCGCAATCTGCCAGCTTGGCGATGTGTGAAGCTGCCTGAATCGGTGTCTGACGAGACTGTGGCGTCGGCGTTCCTCAAGGGAATTACGGCCGAGATGCTGCTCAACCGCGTGTTCCCCGTGGGCGGGGGCACGACTGTTCTCGTGCACAGTGCGGCGGGTGGGTTGGGTCAATTGCTGACCCGCTGGGCCAACGTCTTGGGCGCGGTGGTGATCGGGACCGTAAGCTCGCAGGCAAAGGCCGAGATTGCCCGGGCTGCGGGCGCGCGTCACGTGATTGTCGGGAGAGACGCCGATTTTGTTGCGGCGATTGCAGACCTCACCAGTGGACGCGGCGTCGACGTCGCCTATGACGGTGTTGGTGGCGCGACTTTGCAGAAGACGCTGGGTTGCGTGCGGCCGTTCGGTGTGGTGGCTAGCATCGGTCAGTCCGGTGGCCCGATTCCCGCAATTGATGTCAACGATTTGGGGCCGCGGCGAAGCCTGATGCTGGCCCGTCCGAGCGTCATGGCCTACGCGGCAGACGCTGGTGAGTATCGCCGTTCGGCCGCGCGTGTCCTGGAAGCGTTGGCTGGCGGCAAGCTGCAACCGACGGGCACGGCCTACAGGCTGCGTGACGCCGCGCAAGCGCACGCCGATCTTGAGGCTGGCCGCACGACCGGTGCTCTTTATCTCAAACCCTGATGGCCTATCCGGCCGCCCGCAGTGTGGGCTTCAGTTTTCGCGGCGCGATCCAGAATGCGTCCGGCCGTTCGAACAGGAAGCTCGCGCGCAGGCGTAGCGCTGCTTGCCAGATCAGTAGCGCACCGGCGACGCCGACGAGTGTGACGATCAGCGAGACCGTGCCGATGTCGGCAATGATGCCGCTCTTCAGAAGCAGTGTCCGGCTCGCCGCCATCGGCAGGAAGAAGGCGAGATAGATCACGATCGAATGCTCGCCGCAGAGGCGCAGAAAGCTCAGCCAGCGGGCGCGCGCCAGCAACGTGCCTGCTGTGACGATGGCGCAGGCGCCGGCAAGACCGAGTAACAGTGAAACGATGGGCCATTCACTCAATCCTGCGGCGACGAGGCTTGCGTTGACGAGCGCCCAGGCTGCCATGCCGGCAAGCGCCAGCGCCGGATTGGCGCGTGCGCGGTTCGACAATGCGAACACGTGATCGGCGAACAGATATCCCGAATAGATGTAGACGAAGCGCGCACAGAATTCGTCGATCACCGTCCAGCCGGTCGTGATGTGCACCATCTCCAGTGCGGCCGCTGCGCTCCAGATCGCAAGCGGCGGCAGGTTCCGTGTCAGCCTGATGACGACGAAGAAGATCGGCAGCAGATAAATGAACCACAGGGTGCCGAACGGCTCGATGAAGGATTCCAGGTACATCAGGCCGACCTCACGCCAGCCCGCTTGCGCGGCGAAGCCGGGCGCCTTGAAACTGAACTGGATCGTCACCCACAAGACATAGAAATAGGCGAAGTGCACGACCTTGCGGTCGAGATAGGCGCGCCAGTCGCGATCGATGACCAGTGGCAGGAACAATCCCGAAATCAGGAAGAAATCGGGCATCCGGAACGGTCTTGCGAAGGCAACCAGGAGGTGCATGTATCCCTCTTGGCCGGCAGCAAGTTCGACTCCCAGAACCGAATGCATCATGACCACCATGACGATGCAGATGCCTTTGGCGTAATCCACCCAATCGACGCGCGCCTCCGCCGCCGTAGTCGCTGTTGTGGTTCCGGGACGCCCGCTGTTTGGTGTCATGTTGTCTCGTTCCGATGCGCCTTACGCCAATAGTAGGGTAGTATGAGGGCTTGCGGTTTCGACCTCCTTTACCAGCGCAAACAACATGCCGTTTTTCTTCCGCCCTGCCTCTTCCCTCCGGACACAAAAGCGCTCACAAGCGCGATGACGTCCGGATGACTCATCGCAGCGCATTAGCCTATTGTTGAGCATGATCTTTTCGGAAAAGCACGGCACACTTTGCGTTGCGCGGCTCTCCGGGTTCGCCCTGAACCGTCAACGTCGCGTTAACCAAACAGAACGGGTTGTTTCATGCGAATTGCTATGATTGGCACCGGTTATGTGGGGCTGGTTTCCGGCGCGTGCTTTGCGGATTTCGGCCACGAGGTCACCTGCGTCGACAAGGACGAGGGCAAGATCGCAGCGCTGCGTCGAGGCGAGATCCCGATCTTCGAGCCCGGGCTCGATGCGCTGGTCGCCTCCAACGTTAAGGCCAAGCGCCTGGATTTCACCACCGATCTTGCCAAGCCGGTTGCGGAGGCCGACGCGGTATTCATCGCGGTGGGTACGCCGTCAAGGCGCGGTGACGGTCACGCCGATCTCACCTATGTCTATGCCGCCGCGCGCGAGATTGCGAAATCGCTTTCCGGCTTCACGGTGGTCGTGACCAAGTCGACGGTGCCGGTCGGAACCGGCGATGAAGTCGAGCGGCTGATCCGTGAAACCAATCCGGCTGCCGACGCGGTGATCGCCTCCAACCCCGAGTTCCTGCGCGAGGGCGCGGCGATTCGCGACTTCAAATACCCGGATCGCATCGTTGTCGGTACCTCCGATGAGCGGGCGCGCAAGGTGCTGGGCGACATCTACCGGCCGCTCTCGCTGAACAAGGCGCCGCTGATGTTCACCGAGCGAAGCACCGCGGAGATGATCAAATACGCTGCGAACGCTTTCCTCGCCACCAAGATCACCTTCATCAACGAGATCGCCGACCTGTCGGAAAAGGTTGGTGCCAACGTGCAGGAGGTTGCGCGCGGCATCGGGCTCGACAACCGCATCGGGACCAAGTTCCTGCATGCCGGTCCCGGCTTCGGCGGCTCGTGCTTTCCCAAGGATACCCGCGCGCTGATCAAGATCGCGCAGGATCACGACGTGCCGCTGCGCATCGTCGAAGCCGTGCTTGCGGTCAACGACAACCGCAAGCGCGCGATGGCACGCAAGGTCAGCCATGCGCTCGGCGGCTCGCTGCGCGGCAAGACGATTGCCGTGCTTGGTCTGACCTTCAAGCCCGACACCGACGACATGCGTGAGGCGCCGTCGATTCCGCTGGTGACGGGGCTCCTCGACATGGGCGCGAAGGTGCGCGCGTATGATCCAGTCGGCATGGAATCGGCGCGCGATGAATTGCCCAGCATCGAATATTGCGATGATCCCTACAGCTGCGCCAGCGGCGCGGATGCGCTGGTCGTCGTCACCGAGTGGGCGCAGTTCCGGGCGCTCGATCTCGAACGTCTGAAGGAGGTCATGGCTCGGCCAGTGCTGGTGGATCTGCGCAATATCTATCGTCCCGAAGACTTGGCTGCGGCTGGCTTCGTCTATGAGAGTGTCGGACGTCCGTCCGCGCCCCGGTATTAGGCTTAACTCGCGATTGGGCTTAACTAGTGTCAGGCCCTCATGGAGAGGACGCGCGTAGCGCCGTCTCGAACCATGAGGCCCCGGTGGTGGCCTCAATCCTTCGAGACGCTTGCTTCGCTCGCGATAATGCGTTGCGCGCGTTACGCGGAGCTCGTCAGGATGAGGTTTCGAGGATGGAGCCCGCTTATGACGCGTACAAGCGCGCAACGGGGAATGACGCTTCATCCGAAGTTGCCAGCCCCCGCGAAGGCGGGGTATCCCGGGCTGCGATCTTTCTAAATCGCGCGAGCGCCAATGTCCCCCGAACTTGTCTTTCTCCTCACGCTCATCTCGCGCATGGCGATCACTGCTGCGTTCGTGGTCACCGCTTCCTTCATCGCAGAGCGTTCCGGACCCGCTATTGGCGCTCTGGTGGCGACGCTACCGATCTCGGCCGGCCCGTCTTACGTCTTCCTCGCGCTCGATCACGACGCGGCGTTCGTTGCACAGGGGGCGCTCGCAAGCCTGCCGGTCAACGCGGCGACGATCATCCTCGGTTTGACCTATGTGGTCCTGGCGCAGCGCCACAGCCTCATCGTCAGTTGCGGAGTGGCGGTGGCGATCTGGTTCGTGCTGGTTTCGATCGCTCGGCTTGTCGACTGGTCGCTGCTTGGCGGCCTTGCCGTCAACGCCCTCGTATTCGGAATCTGCATCCCGCTGCTGGCGGGCTATCGCCATGTGAAGATGCCGCCGGTCACCCGACGCTGGTATGACGTTCCCCTGCGTGCCTCGCTCGTCGCGATACTGGTTGCGATCGTGGTCTCTACGTCCGGATGGGTCGGGCCCAAAGTCAGTGGCATCATCGCGATCTTCCCGATTGTCTTGACCAGCTTCATGCTGATCCTGCACCCGCGCATCGGCGGGCCGCCTACGGCCGCCGTGATCGCCAACACCGCCTGGGGCCTGCTCGGATTTGGCATGGCGGTCGCGGTGCTGCACCTCGCCGTCCTGCAGTTCGGCTCGGCGATCGGACTAGGCCTCGCGTTCGCTACCGGCGTCGGCTGGAATCTGATGCTGTGGTCGATCGGGCGGAGGCGGAGAACAGTCCGGTGACTCCGTCATATCGGGGGCGTGGATCAATCGTGAGCGCGGGAAGCCGCCTTCATTTCCATCCAGCCTCCAACATTTCATCCGAAATGACCGTATGATGATCAAAGCGCAATCGAAGTCTCAGCCTGGATATGACATCAATAGCCACGGACGGGAGCGCATCCACCCGAATCGGAACATCCGGCGCTGCGTCGAGACGATAAGGCCCACCATTGGGATTGCAGTCAAACGCGTACAGTCCCCGCTCCGCCACCAGTTTCCACGTGTTTACGCAACCCGGCCCAACCGACGGAGCAAACTTCGCCATAGTTGATGCCGGCAATGCGAGGATCGCGTTGATGGCCGCGTCGTGAGCATCCGTGTCGCGCAGAAATTCAGCGGGCGCGTAACCGGCGCCAGCGGTACTGAACAACGCTACATGCCCGTTCATATCGCTGGCGAGCCAATCGTATTCGAGGCCTGAAATATCCGTGCGTTGCGCAATCATGGCAACCTTCCCCAGCACCTATTTACCTATGGAAGGCCGACATTGTTTTCCAACATGTACGGTTTTCTGCAGGTCTCCGTCCACTAGTTCACGGCATTCCATCCTTTCTTGACATTGTCTTTGATGCTCTGCTCGAACAACGCCATGATTTGCGTCTCATCGTCGGAAACCGTCACTTCCCGTTGCAATGGTTCCTTGCGATCAGAGCTGAAATTCGTGTAGTGGAACACGTACGCCGGGTATTCCGGCGCTGGCTTATTTGTTTTCCATACAATGAACTTTTGAATCATTAGCTTTTTTCCCGTCTCTTTTTTATAGACCTCGCGCCTTCGCAATTGCGACGGAGCCAAATCCAGGCGGGAATCCGCGTCAGCGGCTTCTATGTACGAAAAGTCGTTGATCTGTTCGAGCCGTATATCGTCGTAGACGGCCTTCTTATCCTCGCGGAAGCGCACAAAGATCGGAAAAACAACACTGATTCCGCGTACCGAGTTCTTGAGGTTGTAGGCGCCGTCTTCGATGCAGAGAACCGGATTGTTTATGTATCCGGTAGTCGTTTCGAACAGCACGTCGTTGATCATCAACTCGATGACGATTTCCGGCCTGATCATATGAAAGGCCACATGATTTGAGTCAGTCTCTATATATTTGGAATCAATGATAAGGGGCTCCAGACGTTTGAGTAGCGTCGCTCTGGCTTCTTCGCTGAAGCCGTTTCCGGTCTTGCCGATAATCTGATATTCGCCGTCGCAGGGCGACATGGCAAGCAACAGAGAACGGACCTTCCCCTTTGCGTCGCCTGACCCTTCCGAGAATCCAACAACGACTACATCGATTGTGTAGCGTGGCTTGATCTTGAACACCAAAGGCGTGTCGGTGCGCACCACAAGCCCTTCCGCGCCGCCTTCTTCCACCCATTGGGCATACGCTTCCTTGACCTCCGCCTTGGACTTGCATTTTCTGCATTTCACGGCGTTACACAGCTTCGCGGTGCCGAAAATTTCGCTGATTTTTGCGTGAGTCTCCCCGTAGGAATTCGGCCTGAAAGGCTCGTTATTCAGCTCGAGGATGTCGAATGCCGCAAGGCGAAGCGAGTCAGTCTTGCCCGCATCCGCAAGCGCGGTGAGCACGTGGAACACACGGGTGCGCTCCTCCGATTCATCGACGTACAGCTCGGCCGGAATTACGGCCTGGGAGATTCCGGCGGCTCGCAAAGCCTCTTTCGCATCCTCAACGCAGGCAAGCCCGGTGCGGATTTTTCCGGAGCGGTTGACGATTGCCGCCTGATCCCCGTCAAAGAACAGCACGTTCATCTCGCCGTCGTACTTGCGGGTGGCATAAAACTCGGCGCCGCCCAATCGGACGTCTATTTGATCGGAGTTCAGGTTGGTGTAGTTCTTGCAGACTTCTTTCTTATACGAGATCGCCTTTTGCGCGATTGATGGATCGATCGCATCGGCGCCGCACTCAAAATAGCCGTGGGTCGCCGTCATCTTGCTCTTATCGATATTCATTATGACGCCGCCTTAATTTCCATGTTGGTCAGATGCAGTATGAGGCAATACTTATCGCCCTCGATCCTGCCTTCGAGAAATCCTCTATAAGGTTCGCCGCCCTGGGTGAGGATGAGCGGCCCGGAGCCCTTCTTGCCGCTGCCGACAAACATCAGAGACTTCGTTTCGTGCAGATCTCTTGCCATGTTGTACAAAAAGTCATACGTCAGACCGCTTATGTGCTTCAGCTGTAGCTTGCGCTGAAATACGAACTTCCGGACGGCTTCGCTCTTGGGGAATTTTCTCCCGGTCCATTGGACTATGGACTCGCCGGTCACGTTTGACAGGACCTTTGCAAGATCGCGGCGCTCCTTTTCGACGCCGGACGGGTCCTTTATGATTTGTGTCATGTTCACGCGGTAAGCTATCTTATTGTCTTTGTTAAGATACAGCTTTTGCGTACCCGTGATCCGTTTTCCAATTATCTCCATATCGATTTCTGGGTCGCCCTCGATGAGGGCGTTACCCATTTGCACCAGGTTGTCATAGTTCTTGCTCAGCGTCTCAAAAGCCAGAGAGAGATTCTGCTTGAGCGTCTTAACATTGAAGTAATCTCCGCCACCTTCAAGAGTCCGACGGATTCCGGAGGGTTTCGTGGTCGCCTCCATGCAAATTTGAGCGTCGCGTTTCTTTTCGTTGGTAATATTGATCGTTCTCATAACCAGCTAAAATTCCTTATTCGGTTATTCAATTTTCAAAATTCAGACCTAGAACATTGAGAAGTCCATATCGTCGCTGTCTTCCTCGTCCTCCGTTTCGTTGTTTTCCGCCACGGAGATTTCGCTGAGGCCTATGAACTCGAACGCATTCTCCTTGCCGATAAACATAAACAGCTCTCTTTCGCCGCCGATTTCCGACGTCAGCAAAAAGGCCGGAGAGCTTTCGTGGGCATCCCGGTAACAGTAGTCGAATTTGTAAATGTCGGCGCCTATGGCGTTGACGAGATCCTCGTTCGTCTCCATGTGATAAAAGGCTGTAATCGAGCAGTCGAGCAGCTCTTCCTCGCTCGCCTTTACGGGCTCGTTTACTTTGCCGTAGGATGACGGAATCAGCTCCGCGTCGCTTCCGTCGGCCGTTACGATTTTAAGTTGACTCCGTTCAACCCACTTTCCGTCGCCGGAAAGAATCCCCAACCCCACGCCGCCTTTAGGAATAATGATTGTGCCGGAAGAGTCGGTCGATACCAGCGCGCATTCGTTTCCGTCGTCGTCAAAGGCATGGATCTCGCTCCAGCCATACAGCTTTTTCCGGTCGATTTTTTCCGGCAGGGCGGCGAACTCCTTGCCGGCGATTGAGAACATTAATTCTTGTGCCATGATTCATATTCTTTTCAATGATTTGGGACGTTAAGGACAGTACGACTGCATTTTATTCGGAATATGGATGCGAACAAGGCAGATTATTCCTCCAGCTGCGTGCAAGTGCCGCAGCGTAAATTGGGCACAGTATCAACGGAATTCGCGTCGATGCCAAATTGGTTGCCAAATTGGTTAAGCAACTGCCGGACGGTCTCTTAGCGCCAATGTCTCTCACGCTGATCCTGCACTCACGCATCGGTGGGGCCACCGGCCGCAGCCGTAATCGTCAACGCCCCCGGGGTTTGCTCGGATTTCGCAAAGCGCTAGTGGTGCTGTGGTTACCGTCCTGCTGTTCGGGTTGGCGACCGGACCAAGCCACGCGCTCGCTAGCTGGAACCTGATGGTGGTTGATAGGGCGAAGGCAGAGACGTGTGCGTCAGGAAAAGACGCTTCCTCGTCGAGGAGAGCGGCGTTTGCGCGCCTCGAACGATCGGAATCTCAGCCGCCTATTTCTTCGAGGCGCGTACAACGCACCCTTCAGCATGAGGACCAAGACGATCGCGAGACAAGTTGGAGCTAGTCGTCCCGTCGTTTCTTGAAACGTTAGTCTCTCTCGACTTCGATGCCTTCAGTTAAACGACCTCGCTCTCCTTCAAACATACTACGTTCCCGCGTTTCGATTTCTTCGATCTCCCGAGAGATGAACCGTATGGCGTCGGGGCCAAGAAATGCATCCTCAGGAATCTTCTCTCTCTGAAGGAACCTCAGACCTGCCTCAAACCGTCGCTGTGCAATGCTGCGTTTATGGCTGCCCAGCGGGGTTCGGTACACCTCCATTCCCAACTCATACAACCAGGGAATATCTTCTCGAAACGTCGCGGCGCACATTAGAGCATCGGGCGCTTATTCTGCAACGCATCCTGCTGCCTTGAAGTAATTCCAGCATTCCTGTGCTGTGAAGAGGTCGCAGACC